>Ga0074193_1001704_pt1 | contig 24629 bp, 14 predicted proteins | sample EPASupsiteHSE605_FD_64523 | JGI IMG/M metagenome (GOLD analysis project Ga0074193, IMG submission 64523) | Bioremediated contaminated groundwater from EPA Superfund site, New Mexico - Sample HSE6-05 | ecosystem: Environmental > Aquatic > Deep subsurface > Groundwater > Contaminated ... | reverse complement strand
TCCAATATCAAGTACATTGGTGCAATTCTCAAAATAACCTATAAAGTTCATCTGATGCTGCAGAATATTTTCTCGTGAACCACGGAACCTTTCTTCAAATACATAATAATTAATCTGAGGGTCAGCGTTGCAAGAGGCATTAATCTGGGTATTAACATTTCCGGAGGTATTAGTCTGAGTATTAGCATTTCCTGAAGTATTAATCTGGGCGTTAGCTTTCCCTGATAAATTGCTCTGAGCATTAACTTTTCCGAAGGAGTTATTCAGGGCACTGGTCTTTCCTGAAGTATTAATCTGGGCATTAGCCTTTCCGGATGAATTAATCTGAGCGTTAGCCTTTCCAGAGGAATCTGTTCCCTGGTTCTCGAGTCCTTTCTGTATTCTGGATTCAAGTACTTTGTTAAGCCAGGCTTTACTCTCAAGATCCAGATTAACAGCAGAAATTATGGATTCTACTTCTTTCTTTATACTGCTGACAACTTCAGATTTTAGCTGTTCAGACTCAACTTTTAACTTTTCAGTTTCACTACTTAATTGCTCAATTTTTGATTTTAAGAGTCTGTTTTCGTCTTCGAGTTCTTCAATTTCCGATGTTAACTTCTCTACTTTATGAGAGCAGGAGGCTGCTGTTTCCTTTGCATCACTGAGAACACCGGCAAGGTTATAATTAAGTTGACTTTGCTTCTGGAATACGGGATCGACATAACGTCTGACTTCTCCGTGCACTAAATTTCGACCTTTTATCAAAAATGTGCCCAAAAGTGGACGATGAGAACTGATAGAATAGTTATCGTTACGAATATCATAATCCAAATTAATTATTCCGGGTTCTTGAGGACTTCTTGCCCTTGGGGAAACCTCTGAAAATACCTGTTCTATTTCTTCAGCACTCTTTGGATCCTCACTTTCTTTTCTTTCCCTTATATTCTCACGAATTTTTTCCATAATCTCTTCAACATTTATTTCATCGTCTTTAATCTCAAATGTATTATCCACTTTTGATTCCTCTGACCTGCATTCGTCCGGGTTTTGCTCGACTTTTGCACTAATGTTAAGTAAAGGCTTATTAGTAATTTCCTGAAGCCAGAAACAGCCTTCCTGCACGAGGTCAATTTGTAATTGGTATTCCCCGTACTCTTGAGGAGCGACGACATCTACTTGAAGATCCCGCTGTTCTTTAGAATTTAAAGCAGGTAGTATTTCAGTCCTGAGCCCATCAAAAATTTCACAGGTACTATCAGTTTTCAACCAGTGATAAGAGATATGCACAGGATAAGGAGGTAGAGATACAAGCCGCTCTTTCCCGTTATTCTTAAGAGTTATATTCAACTTGAACTTTTTATTTGAGAAAGTATTAACTGAATCCTTTTCCGATAGAGCTTCTACGTTCACTCCTTCACGGTCAAGTTTTTTGGGAGATAATAACTGAACAATCCGGTCTCTGTCGAGATCTTCAAAAGAGCTTACAGCAAGGATAGTTCTGGCATTATTGTACTCTTCCGAGCTAAATGAGTTTGTGAGTGAGCCTGCTAAATCTTGAGAATCGTTTACCCATGTCAGTATATGTGAAAAATATTTATTTAAGTTGAGGAACAGGCTTTGAGGAGTTTGTTCATTGACATGTCTCAGATCCTCGTAAAAAGTCCTGGGATTTTCCGGAATGTAAAGCCCAATGGATTTTGCTATCTTTCGTTTTTCTTCATAAGTATACTGATAGTACAACTTATTAGGGTGAATATACGTAATGAACAAACCGTTTTCTTTAAGGAGTTCGGCGATTTTTAAAATAATTAATTCAAGTTTATCCTCTGGAGTACGCTCAATTAGATCAGTTACAATAATTATATCATATTTCTTATTAAATTTGTGATTTAAAAAATTATCCTGAATAAATTCCAAATTTTTGATCGATTTATTGGCCAGGTATATGGCTTTTGCCTTCTGAATCGCAGAAGAGGAGTCGTCAATTCCTGTTACGTGAGCTCCGGACCTTGATAAGATATAGGAGAGCTCTCCTCTTCCGCATCCCACATCCAGTATATTCATGTATTTATTCGGATTAGCGAGACAAGAAATGGAAATTAAACGAGAATCTTCAAATTCTCTGCCTTTATACCTTTTATAAGAATCAATAATATCTTCCAGATTCGAATTCTCCTTGTTCAGGCCTTCTACGAACATATGCTTAGCTGAGCTTTTGGTTTTAATCAGTAATTCACCTGCATAAGAAGGAATCGTTATGGAAAACTCGATGAAATCCTTATATTTGTTTAAAAAATAAGTCGCACTTAATAAGTTTTCGTCAGACCAGAAGTAACCGTCAACCAGGATCCATTTTCCTTTTTCCAGTGCCAGCTCCAAATCATGGAACGTACTATCTCCATCTTTCTGGCCGTTAATATGAATAAGGTCATAGAAATCTCCAGGTAATGTAGTCATTGACCGACTATCGGCCAGCAAAAATTCAGCCTTGTAATTTTTTGTGATTTCTTTGGCCCAGTTATCCGCTCCTTTACTTCCTTCAAGAGCATTCAAACCATTGTCTATTCCCAGATAAGTTGCATTTTCTGAAGCCTTTAGAAAAGTTATTGCACTATAACCATACCCGACTTCGATCTCCAGTATAGATGTTGGACGGATCATTTTTGCAATTGCAAATTTCATGCGGTAATAATCAACCCATTCGTTGAATAGATGTGAAAATTTATCCCCAGGAAATGCATAATTCCTGAAATCGTAGTTAGTACGGTTATAAATAGAGATTAACTCATCCAGCATACTCTGTTCTCCAGAAAGCAATTTATTAACATGAGCAATTAACAGTTTATATATTACTTTTCATAAGTGAATACTAGTACAATGACAATTTGGTTCATTTTTGATATTTCATAAGTGAGTACTAGTAAAATAATAATCTGATTTAGATTGACCTATCCCAAAATTATTTCACTTTTCAATTTCTTTTATTCTTAGGAGAGCATGTCTATTTTCCGCTGACCTCTTACGCGGAGAAAAAATTAGTTATGTATGCAAAAATACTCTATGTCTCTACCTGATATATTTATAATCCTTTACTAGTCTTTCATTTTTTACTATGTCTTCATTTTTTACTATGTCTTCATTTTTTACTAAGTCTTTCATTTTTTATTAAGTCTTTCATTTTTACTAAGTCTTTCATTCTTTCCCAAGTCTTTCTTGAATTTCTATTTTTGGTTTCATATTGAAAACTCCAGAATAGACAATTGCATTACTATTAGGAATTACTTTCAATACCTCTATATCATGAGCCATGAGCAAATATTCTTCAAAAGCATCTCTTCCGTATCCCTTATTTGCCACACCAACAGAGAATGAATAATCTCCTGCCGAAAGTGGAAATAAGAATTCCCAGGTTAGTTCTGCAATCTGTTCTTTTTTTAGAGTAAAAGTTTTAATGCTACTACAATATGTATTTGTTTCAAATACTGATACACCCAGGTTATTTCTAACGTGAAGACCAAAGTGAGGATCGGATAATTCTTTTAAGGCCTTAACTTGATATATAACTTTAACTACCTGTTCACTCTCAATGTGCAATATTTCCTCATTTTTTGAGTTCAGGACTTTAAAGGAGAGAAGTTCAACTTCCCCTGTTGAAGCGCTTGGGTTTTTGTGACCTGTATGGTCATCTGTTATTTCATTTACTATTACCTCGGTATTTCCCATATGTGATTTACTCAAAATTATTCCATGGTAATAGTCAATTATATCTTTTGGGTCGCCGGAACTGATTATATGACCATGGTCCAGCAGTATTGCCGAATCACATATTGTTTTCACAGCGTTCATATCGTGAGATACAAAAATAATAGAGCCACCGTCATTTTTGAACTCTAATATTTTTCTCATACATTTTTGCTGAAAATATGCATCTCCTACTGACAGCGCTTCATCGACTAAAAAGCATTTTGGTTCTGCATGCATTGCTATTGAAAATGCAAGTCTCATAAGCATACCCGACGAGTACGTTTTGATCGGGTCATAAATAAACTCTCCAAGCTCTGTAAAATTAATGATGTCATCTTTTTTTCTTTCAATTTCGTCTTTATCCATTCCTAGAAATGTCCCGTTCATGAAAATGTTTTCAAGACCTGTAAGTTCATGATCAAAACCCGTTCCAAGCTCAAGTAAACCGGTAATTTTTCCATCTACTTTTATAGAACCCTCATCAGGAAGCAAAACACCGGAAAGTATTTTCAATAAAGTAGATTTGCCAGCCCCATTTTGTCCCACTATTCCGAGAGTTTTTCCTTCTTTTACTTCAAAAGAGACGTTTTGCAATGCAGTTATTTCTCGGTGGTATTTCTTCCGAAAGATTTTCTCTTTTAATCGGTCAGCGGGTGAGTGATATGACTTGAATGTTTTTGAAACACCTGATACTTTGATCATTTTGTATTCACAACTTGTAATTTTTAATTATATAAAGTCCCGAACATCCTTTTCAAGCTTTTTGAAAGTAAAACCTGCACACAGCAGAATTGCAAAACTCAACAGGAATAGATACAGAATAGCCTCTAAGTCCGGAATCTGCTCATATATAAAGATGCTATGGTAGGCATGAATGAATGTAAACGCCGGGTTATAGACCATAATCTTTTTGACGTATTCCGGAAGTATGTCATAAACATATACAATCGGTGTAAACCAGAACCAGAACTGAAGTACAATTCTTACAATCTCTCTTAAATCTCTTATAAAAACAACAAATATTCCTATAAAAAATCCAAGTGAATAGGCAAAGAGTTGCTGTACCAAATATATTAACGGAACAAATAAGATTACAGGTTTTACTCCATATCCGCTAATTAGAAGTAAAAACAAGAATACTCCCATTGTCACGACAAAAGTGATACTTTCCGAAATAGCAATATAAAGAGGGAATGAAGAAAGATCAACCTTTACTTTTGTGATTATATGTTTTTTATCTAAATAAACGGTGGCCGTTCTTGATACCGTATTTGAAAAAGCATTCCAAGCGATTACTCCAGAAGTAAGATAAAATCCATATGCGTAGACCGAAGACGAGCCAGGCAAACGCGATCCCATAAGGTTAGCAAATATAACGGTAAATATAAAAATATCTACAAGTGGATAAATGAAGTTCCACAAAGCTCCTAAGGTAGACCCGGAATACTTTTCAGTAATATCTCTTTTTGCTAATTCAAGAATTAAGCCTATATTCAAATTAATATCTCCTGATTATTACTTCGCCGGAATGACAGAGTATTGTATTTTTCGAGGAATAATCTGATTACCGGAAATTATCTCTCGTAAAAACAGTTTTCTGAGGTAACATTATTTTTCATAGCATTTACAAAATTCGAGAGATCGAACAGAGCTGCTCTCTTAAAGCATTCGTTTCCATAGCTTGACGGGTTTTTCGAGATATTCTTTACTGCCCTGATTATATTTTGAGCATCTGCTTCCACAAACACACCGGTTTTTCCGTCGATTACCGTTTCCTTAAACCCACCTTCGTTTACAGCTACTACAGGTTTTCCACTTGCCATAGCTTCCACAGGTGTCATCCCGAAATCTTCGTCCATAGCAGTGCAGATAAAACCTCTACAGCGGGAGTAAAGGTCAAGTAATTCCGTCTCTGAAACCTCACCAAGGACCTTTACGTTTTCAGGTAAATTGTCAAGGATATTTTTTGCGTAACTTTTTGCGTGATCTCCTTCGGAATACCCTCCAACAATGACAAGCTTTTCTTCAGGCATTTTTTTGAATGCCTCAATTTGAATTTCCACTCGTTTTTCAGGATAGAGCCGGTTTACTGAAAGCCAGAAGTCCCCGTACTCTTTACAGGTAAATTTTGAAGTTTCTACAGGGGGGTAGATAACTTCAGCGTCCCTGTGGAAATACTTTTTGATTCTTGTTGATGTATTTTTAGAGTTAGTTACGATTTTACAGACGTGGGAAAGGTAGTATTCGGAAATTGGCCTGTGGAGCCTGACCCAAATCCTGAAGAAAATTGAAATCCAGATAGGTTGCCTGCTGATAAAAGTTTCATAAAGGTCATAAAAAGCTCGTGTAGGGGTATGGCAGTAATACAGGTTGGGTTTGTGTTTCTTTGCTGCGAAATACGCCCAGTTACCTGAAAAAATAAAAAAATCATATTCCTTTGAAAAATCACAGGATGCAAATTGAAAAGATGCGGAAATCTGCTTTAGAGGAGGTACTTTTGGGGTTTTTCCCAGGCTGATTATACGTATATCGGAGTACCCCATCTTTTTTACGGACTCTATATTCAAGTCAGTAGTGATAACATCGGCATTGAAGTATTTTGCAAGCATGAGAACAAGTTTCTCTCCGCCGCCAATGGCTCCGAAATAATCATGAAATATGGCTATTTTCATCGATTTCTCACTTTTTCAGGGGGTTTTAACAAATGCAGATAAAAAGCTAATAGAATTATATGTGGCCATTCAGTTGTGTACATTCAATGCACATTCAATTCAATGTCAATACCTAGTTTTTCCATGAGTGGGGACATTACTGTATTGGGTTTTTATAATCTGAAGCTTCCTATCCATCCTTAAATTACCAGTACTAAATTCATCTGTAATATCTGATTTCTGATTAGTAGCACAGGGTTTCCTGCAAGATTTCAACAATCCATTAAGCTCAACGATTATAAATATATTGAAAATTGTATCTCAACAGTAGAGATATATAATACTTTCAGATGAGATGGTTCATTAGTTATATATAATACTTCCCGGATGAAATGTCTCATTAGATGACGAGATAATTCATTAGATAGCAAGAGAGTTAGCCAGGTACTATAACAGTTAACTTTAACTTCATTTAATCATAGTTAACCTTCACTTCATTTAATCATAGTTAACCTTCACTTCATTTAATCATAGTTAACCTTCACTTCATTTAAATATAGTTAACCCCACTTTATTTAAAAACAGCTAACCTTCACTTTAAGCTTCAGTTTAGTATTATTTACCCGGTAATGAAAGACTTTACTCTGAAGATTGGGATCCTTAAGCATCACTTTAGCGCTATTCATTTGTTTACTTTCTTTGTATATGATGTCTAACGGTGCAAATTCAATACTGAGGCTACAATTACAGTCTACGGTCATATATATTAAGAATGTCCATGTTATCACATATTATAAATATTCATATTATCAACATGTTAAGAATATTCATGTTATCAACATGTTAGGAATATTCATGCTATCAACATGTTAGGAATATTCATGTTATTAACATGTTAAGAATATCCATGTTATCAACAAGTTCAATAATCACATTATTATTTAGATCTTAAAACAACCTTAAAGTTATTATATTAATTCAACTACTATCAAAGATTAAGATATTCAAAAGTTCAATGAATGCAAAAATTAAAAACTAAAAGAGATGGTTACTACGAACAAAGGCATGGGATGTCCGGTGGCAAAACGGCCCACTCATAATTTAAAATTCGGTATTATTTCTTTGACTGCAGTTATATTGATTGCTTTTCTCATGCGCATGATTTCATATTCTGCCGTTACTGCAAACGGAAACATAAATGTTCTGGGATATGATAGTTTCTATCATATGCGGCGCATTTTATATACAGCTTTCAATTTTCCTCATCCCCTTAACTTCGATTCTTATATCAATTACCCTAATGGTTTTGAAGTAGGGTGGCCGCCTCTTTTTGACTTCCTGGGTGCGTTGCTTGCAAATATCCTGGGAGGAGGTCACCCGAGTCTGTATACCACCGAGTTTGCAGGAGCTCTGCTGCCAGTGCTTCTGGGAGTTCTGGCAATAATTCCACTATATATAGCAGCTGCTTCGGTATTTGACCGAAAAACCGCACTTCTTGGGGCCTTGATTTTTGCAGTGATTCCAGCTCATGTTTACATCTCTCGATTTGGAGCAGTTGACCATCACGTAGCAGAGACCCTCCTCTCAACTTCGGCTTATGCATGTTTCTTACTTGCTTTAAAGTGGGCAAGAGAAGGTTCTCTTTCCCTGGCCTCTCTCAAAACCATCTCTTCAGAAAAGAAACTAATAAAATCGTTAGCTCTTGCAGGAGCATCCGGACTATTCTTTGCACTTCTGATTTACACATGGATAGGAGCTCCGGTGTTTGTAAGCTTTATTGTATTCTACGCATTCATACAGACCACACTCGACCTTAAGGCCGGGAAAAGCTCAGCCTATCTTCTTATATGTTCTACTGTGACCCTTCTTGCAACGCTTCTCTTTACCATTCCCCTGTCAGCAGAGTCCTTGCGTCCGGGTCTGGAAATGAGTGCGATGTATGTTTCCTGGTTCCAGGTGTTCTATCTGTTCATCATGATAGCCGGAACCTTAATCCTCTGGGGATTTTCCTTCTATATCTCGAAAAGAGATCTTGACTGGAAGTACTATCCAGCTGCTTTAATACTGGTCTCTGTAGCAGGGCTTTTATCTCTTAGAATTTTTTCCGCCGAATCCTATTCTTTCATAATTGAAGGAATGAACTTCTTCCTCGGAAAAGGTGAATATATAGGCACGATTTCTGAAGCCCTGCCAATGTTTTTAAATGCACAGGGAAAACTTACTTTTTCGCCAGTACTGGGAAGTCTTGGGCTTTGTTTCCTTTCTACTCTGGGAGGCTTTTTCCTGCTTGGCCTTGAGTGGAAAGGAGAAAATGCAAAGCCAGAAGGGGTATTTTTCCTCTTATGGTCAGTCTTTTTCGCATATTTAACGCTATCTCAGAGACGTTTTTCATATCTGTTCGCAGTAAACGTCTCAATCCTTACTTCATACTTCCTCTGGATTTTACTTCAATCTTTTAACTTTGAGACTGAAGTAAGAAAGCTAGTAAAATCCGGTCCCGTTTCCGAGAAAAATGCCGTGCCTGCACTTAAGGCAGGAAAAGAAATGAAGGCAAAAACAAAATCAAAATCGAAAACAAGTAACTCTTCGGTCTCAAAAAATAATTCTCAACCCGACTATTTTAAAATTGTTTCATCCCTAATACTGCTAGGGCTTGTGTTTATCCCCTGCATATGGGCAGGACTTGCTTTCGCAAAAGATCAGGGCGTGATTGATCCTGTATGGAAAGATTCTCTGACATGGCTTGGAACTTCGAGCCCTGAAACTTCTTACTACCTTGATCCGTCCGGAACTCCCGAATATGGAGTTTTGAGCTGGTGGGATTACGGAAACTGGATTATTTACCAGGCTAAAAGACCTGCAGTTTCAAACAATTTCCAGACTGGCGTAGAAGATTCTGCACATTTCTTCACGACGGCCTCCGAAGAAGAAGCAAAGGCAATTATGGAAAAGCTCAAAGTAAAGTATGTAATAACCGACAATCTGATGGCAGGCGGTAAGTTTGGATCCATTGTCGAGCTTGCAGGCGGGGACATAAACAAGTATCTAAATGTTCAAACCGTCAGTGGAAAAGGTGGGTTTCAAACCGTTGCAACTGCTAAAAAGGAATACACGGAAACCGAAATATACAAACTTCAGCAACTTGACGGATCAAATCTCGGAAACCTCAGGCTTGTCCATGAAAGTATTGCTTCTGTGGAAGATAATGATACGACCAGTGACGTAAAGATATTCGAGTTTGTCCCCGGAGCCAGGCTTTCAGGTACTGCAGACCCAGGACAAAACATTACTGCGACCCTTGAGCTTAGCTCAAACACAGGCCGAAAATTCACGTATCAAAACGAAGTAACATCAGACAAAAACGGTTCATTTGAAATAATCGTACCTTACTCGACCGAAAATAAGGCAGGCGGAGTCAATGCTCTATCGACTTATTCCTTGAATGCAGGAGGAAATGCCACAATCTCAGAAATCAAGGTAACGGAAAGTGATGTACTGAAAGGGAATAGGGTAGAGGTGAAAATTCCAGACTCAAAATAAGGACTTTCTGAGCTGGATTTTTGAAACGAAAACAGAAATTAAAATTTTTTAATAAATGAAAAGAGAAAAGGACTTTTTTCATTCCCTTTTTCTTCCTTTTATTGTTTCTCAAATCGGCTTTACTTAATATCTTGAAAAGGCACTTTCAACGGTAGAGATAGAGCTGAAATAAGAATCTCATTCTCCCACACTTTCTACTCCTACGGCACTCAGGAACCTTTTTACTACGGCTTCATTAACCAGTCTGAGTAATGTCTGCCGGTCTTTTGTAGCGCTGAAAACTCCAAGAGGAATCTGGGCTCCTGCTGCATTTGCATGTCCACCGGCATCTTCTCCGAAAGCCTGGCGCATAACTTCGCCGAGGTTAATTCTTATATCGTTGCTTCTCCCGGAGATATAAATGCGGTCTTCGGTAACCCCAAAAACTACGGTTGTCGAGATCCCCTCAAGGCTCAAAAGGTAATCTGCAGCTTGCGGAAGTGTATCTCTATCTCTTATGTTCCCGACATTCGAGAGAAGATAACTTCCAAGCACCTGCCGGTTTCTTATGGCTTCTCCGAGTACTTCAAGCGTTTCGATGGCCATAGAAGGCTGCTCAAGCTGATCAAGAATTCCGTGGTTCGAAAGTGGGTAAAGGTACGAAGCAGCTGAAAGATCTGCTGGGTCGGTCTTTCGCTTGAAATCCTGAGTATCAGTCCGAATTCCATAGAGCAGGGCTGTTGCCAGGGTCTTGGAGATGTTAATATTGAGCTGCTGCAGGTACTTTGTCATTATAGTAGCCGTTGCCCCGAAATTAGGCCGGATATCTATGTACTCAGCCTTTATCTCGGTTTCTCCTGGTGGGTGATGGTCAATTACAATACCCACAAACGAATTGGGAGGAACCATATTGTTAACGCCGGGAATAGAACAATCTATCAAGGCAATTTCATCGTAGCCTTTGAGGCCGTTTTCTTCCATCTTGCCTAGATCAATCCCTAAAAGGTTTACAAAGGCTTTGTTTTCCTGATGCCCTATTCTGCCATGGTAGAGGATGTTTGCCTCAACCCCAATGCTCTTTGCAATCTCTTTCAGGGCCAATCCACTCGAAATAGCATCCGGGTCAGGGTTATCGTGAATTACAATAGCAAGTTTTTTGTCCCTTATCCCTTTTAGCCACCGAGCAAGCCTGTTACCCCTGTGAACCGATTCGGCCCTCTCAAGGGAACGGGAAAGGGAACTTGCAACAAGCTTGGAAGGCATAAAGACATAATCTGCTCCAAGATCTTCCATTTTCTCCTTGTTTATAATATCTGAGGCGCGAGAAAAGAGTTGAACATCAGGATTAATTGCCTTTTTGAAATTCTCAATGCCCTTTCTGTTAGCCTCATTATTGGAAGTCAGGAAAAGTATAACAACAACATTCTTAAGGTCAATCTTATCGACAAGCTCAGGGTCGGAGATATCGCCTACAATCGCCTCAAAGCCTTCTTCCCTGAGAGTCTCAACCTTAGCTTCGTCTTTATCAACAATAATTACGAGCTTATTGCTTTCCCTGAGCTCTTTTGCAAGTGCAAAACCAACACTTCCACTTCCCAGAACAAGGTATCTGGGTTTGACTGTACTTTTAAGATTGCTATCCGCATCTTTTGATAAGTTAAGCAAAAATAGTCCTCCCTGTTTTATATAAGTCCAGACAAGTGTAAAGGAAAGCAAACATTTGATCAGAATCCTACCTATTCACATTTTACTGCAGCTAATTAACCGTAAAGTTAATTGTAGTTTTTTTGACTGTCTTTCTTGCTGATTAGACACTCTTATGAAATTAAGTTTTATATACTGCACTCTTAAAGAAATGATATGCTTTTTATGGAAAATTCAAAAATTCCGGTATATTATGTTATATCGGAATGTAACATATATACTTAATAACATCAAATAGGTTTTCCTCGGTGTAGAAATATAAGAAATAAATTCCCTCAATTGCTCTGGAGGTATATAATAATTTCTATCTATAAGTCAGAGAGTTTATGTGAACTGAAAGTTCAGTTTTTCATAGACAGTTTTTCATAGACAGTTTTTCATAGACAGTTTTTCATAGACAATTTGAAAGCTTAAGTGGTGGGCAAAGGGGACCACATGAGATAGTCAGTAGGTAATGGTTATGAAGTGCATCAGTTCTTTGAGGATGAAGGCGATAGACCGAAATTGCGAATGCCTTGGGCTTCTACCTGTCCAGTTAATGGAAAATGCAGGAGCCGTAATTGCACAGCACATAAGGGAAAAGCTTGAAAGCGGCAGGGTACTTTTTATTGCAGGCAGGGGAAATAATGGGGGAGATGCTTTTGTTGCAGCCAGGCATCTTGCAGGCTCTTTGGGATACATTGTAAACGTAGTACTGCTGGGAAAATCCAGGGATATAGGAACGAAAGAAGCTTTCCGTAACTTTTCCCTCCTGAAGTTCAGCCGTGTAAATATGTTCGAAATAACGGATTCAAGCCAGCTTGAAGCTTCGGCTTCGGAACTATTTCAGGAAGCTGATCTGCTCGTAGACGCGGTATTCGGAACCGGAATAAGTGGAAAGCTCAGAGAGCCCGAATCAACGGCTATCGACCTTATAAATCTTGAAGGGAAAGCCGGAAAAACTGTAATCTCGATTGATATTCCCTCAGGACTAGATCCTGATGGTGGAGATTTTGAAAAAGCCGTGCATGCAGGGCTTACAGTTACTTTTCACCGTATGAAGATCGGGCTTTTGAGCGAGAAGGCAAAAGAATACACCGGAGTGATAAAGGTTGCAGATATCGGAATCTGTACTGACGCCGAGCAGTACGTTGGTCCCGGAGACCTTATGATGCTGCGCAGACGGAAGTCAGAGGAGCACAAGGGTGATTCCGGAAAAATACTTGTTATAGGAGGAGGTCCGTACTCAGGCGCTCCGACTTTTGCAGCTCTTGCAGCCCTTAAGGCTGGAGCAGACCTTGTGACAGTAGCAGTTCCCGCACCTGTAGCCGAAATAGTAGCATCATATTCTCCTAACCTGATCGTCCGAAAACTCTCTTCAAATGTTCTCTGCCCTGATGATCTTTCAATCCTTCTGGACCTTATAAGTTCCCATGATGTAGTTGTGATGGGAATGGGGCTAGGGAGAGCGACAGAAACCCTGGAAGCCGTCCGAAAAATCATTCCTTTTTGCAGGAAAGCGGTTCTTGATGCTGATGCCCTCTCAGCTCTTTCAGGCACCATTTTTGAAAGCATTGCAGGCAACTGCGAACTGATAGTAACCCCGCATGCCGGGGAGTTTGCCCGCCTGAGAAATATGGAAACCCCTGAGAGCCTGGAAGCTCGTATTAAAGCCGTCAGGGAGTTTTCGGAAGAAAAAGGGGTTGTAACACTTCTCAAAGGAAAAATTGATATTATCTCGGACGGAAAACAAACCTTGTTGAACAGAACAGGAAATCCGGGCATGACCGTAGGAGGTACAGGTGACGTCCTTGCAGGGCTTACAGGATCGCTTTTTTCCAGAAATCCAGCATTTCTCGCGGCAGCCTGTGCTGCGCATATCAACGGGACAGCCGGGGATCTGGCTTTTGAAAAGGCCGGAAACGGGCTGCTTGCAATGGATGTCCTGGAGAAAATTCCTGAGATAATTAAAATAGCCGAAATAGGGTAAAAAGAAGATTGTGTAAAAGAGATAAAGTAAAGTCTAAGTCTAAATACTATATATTTGCTTAATGGGGAGGGAATTTGTATGGTACTTGAAATTGAAAGGAAAATCGAGCTGGAAATCGAAAGAAACCGGATAAGAATTGCGATTTTTCACGGGGAAGATGAACAGGTCATAAAACTAAATCTTGAAGAAGCCAGCGAACTTAGAGAAGAGCTGGGTAAATTACTTGAAGACTATTCACAAAGAAAGCAAATCAGAATCGACTGATCAAAATCGACTGATTAGAACCGACTGATTAGAATTGACTGATTAGAATTGACTGATCAAAATCGACCGATCATAATCAATTGATCAGAACCGATTGATCAGAACCGATTGATCCTATAAAAGTTGCGTTGAAATACTAAATATGCATAGAACGCCAAAAAGCGCTAGAAACGCAAGAATAACCTATTAAAATGTTATAAAAGTATTGAAAGGCCCAGAAAAATGGAATTGAAAGTCAGATTGGCTTGAACCAGACTAATCAAGTTTATACATGTGTGAAAAACGCGGTGATTTTGTGGAAAAGCAATTTACTCATATTGAGTCCGGCAGAGCGCATATGGTAGATGTCAGCGAAAAACATGAGGTTCCGAGACTAGCACGAGCTGCAGGGGACATTATACTTTCCGAGGAGACTGTAGAGAAGATAAGAACAGGGGATGTGGAAAAGGGGAATGTGTTCGCGACTGCGCGAGTTGCGGCCATACTTGCGATTAAAAAGACCCCTGAGATAATTCCAATGTGCCACCAGATCCCTATCACTGCAATAGATGTGGATTTTGAGATCGGCAAAGGGATGATTTCAGTGGAGGTAAAAGTCCGGACTGTAGGAAAAACAGGAGTTGAGATGGAGGCTCTAACAGGGGTTTCAGCAGCTCTGCTGACAATCTGGGATATGGTGAAATCAGTGGAAAAAGACGAAAGCGGGAATTATCCAAACACTTCAATACAAAATATCAGGGTGCTCGAAAAAATCAAAGGATAAAGCTCAGGGTGAGCCCATAAAAAATAAGCTTTTTAAAGGATGGAATATATCAAGACGGCAGACTGAGGTATATATCTTGAAAATTATAGGTGGACCAGCATCACAGTTACTTGCCAGCCGCACTGCCCGGGCTTTAGGGATAGAGCCTGTACTTTCCGAGTTTAATCGATTTCCTGATGGAGAACTTTATCTCCGAATAGCAGAAGATACCGAAAACGAACGTGTGACCCTTATTCAAAGTACGCCCACTGATTCTGATTTTGTTTCCCTGCTCCAGCTTATCGATGCCTGTGAAGGGGCAAAAGAACTCAATGTCGTGATTCCTTACATGGGATATGCAAGACAGGACAAGAAGTTCAAGCCAGGAGAGCCGATTAGTGCCCGCGCAATTGCCCGCTGTATCAGAGCTGACCGTGTCTTTACGATAAACATTCACGAAAAAAGTGTGCTTGAGCACTTCCCTGGCCACGCGGAAAACCTTGACGCAGCTAAACTTGTTGGGGAGCATATCGTAGGGCTTAACCTGGAAAATCCACTCCTCATTGCCCCTGATTCTGGAGCTGAAGGGCTTGTAAAGCGTGTCTCGTCAGGTCTGGGCTTTGATTACGATCACCTGGAGAAAACAAGACTCAGTGGGGATACGGTTGTAATCAAGACAAAAAATCTCGATGCAACAGGCAGGAACGTTGTCCTTGTAGATGATATGATTGCAACAGGCGGGACAATGGCTGAATCTATCAAAATGCTCAGAGCTCAGGGAGCAGCAGACGTTCACATTGCCTGTGTACATCCGGTACTTGCAAGGAATGCAGCTTTAAGACTCTTCAATGCGGGCGTGAAGGATATCATCGGAACCGACACCCTTGAAAAAGGAGAGAGCAGGCTGAGTGTTGCTCCCCTTATTGCCGATGCTCTTAAAGGACTCTGATTAAAATAGTTTAATTTTATTACCGTTAACTATTTTTTATATTCTGTTGTTTTTAGTACTATGACTCTTCCAGAAGTCTGTCCACTTGATGAAAGCCAGACATGTAAAGGGCGGGAGTGCCACCTCTTCTGCCTTGAGTGGAGAACGAAAGAACCCACCTGCCTTATAGGCTACGGCGTAACGAGTAAAATTAAGTCAGGTAAAGCTGACCATAATAAGGATACCTATGCTGAGGATACTTTCCGAAAATTAGGTAGAGATCCCCTATCTAAAAGAAAAAACGTCTCTGAAAAAGGAGACTGGATCCCTTCAAGGCTCATAAAAAAATCTCCTGAAATACATGTTGAAAGGAAAGAAGAAAGTGTTACTAAGAGCCGGCACTTCCAGGAAACAACTGTAAGGAAGCCTGACCTAAATCCCGAGGTAAACCACGACGAAAAACCGAGAGAAAGATATGCTCTCAGTGACCCTGAAAAAGCTTCCATAAGGCTGGAATCCAGACTGAAAATTGAGTCGACTGAACAAAACTCGATAATCTATGCAAACACACAGCCAAGGGTACAGGAAAATTCAAAGGCTTCAGAAAAAGTTATTTCAAGAGATAAGCATACAACAATCTTTGTACGTTCTGATACCAGTAAAAAAGATAACTCTTGCTTGCCAGGAAGAGAAGAAAAAGCAGAAAAGTCCCATGAGAGCAGGGAAAAACGTAGAGATAAAGCAATGGAAATAGATCTTCCTGAAACTTATGATGAGGACTTCTGGAGTTAACCGCCCTCAGCTCGAAAATGGCTGTTTTTCGAAACCATTGAGCTACAACCATTTCACTGACTAATCATAACCATCATGACATTTTAGATTTAACAGTGGTTTTCGGTCAGCCTTTTTTAAAAGGCTTGTGCTGCAACCGTTGTACTGTTATAATCATGCCATTACGACGTTTTAGATTTAACAGTGATTTTTGATCAAACTTTTTTTGAAAAAGTTTGCGCTTAAGCCTTTTTAAAAGGCTTGGTTAACAGCCCTCACGCTAGAAAAAGTAACTCAGGCATAGGCAGACGTTCCGGAAAGGGTCTCTGACTCTTGAAGGAAATATTATTTTCATTGTTCGGCATTCCTTAAGGTGACCTGCTTGACTCCTTACAGGAGTCAATTGCTCTGGATTTTAAGGTGTTGATAAATTATAAACCATGAACATAGAAGGATTATGAATAATTAACTGTGCGTCTGAGAGAGAATTTTAATATCGTAAGATTCTCGTTTTCACTCTACTTAACTTTCATTTCGCATTCCCGGGAAGGAAACAAAAAAGGATACGATGATTCAGGATGGACCGCCAAACATACCAGATAATTTATAGCTCACTGCATGATTTTAAAGACGTTTTCCGCCTTTCGGAAGAATATTCCAAACCCGTAGGCGTGCTTGCAACAATCCTCAACCAGAAGGTCGTAAAAAAGACTCGGTTCAAGCACAGGAAAATTTATTCCCGAGAGAATGAACTTTTTTTAAAATGGAAACAGGGACGTACGATTCTTGATCTTGCAGAGTACACAGGCTTTCCTCCTACCCTTATGGCATCGCTTATTATGAAGAATTGTCAAATTTCCAAGAAAAGTATAAACTGGTTTTTCAAAAATGTGGACTTAATTGAAAACCGTCGCCTTAGAAAGGAAGTCAAAAAAGCTCTAGAGACCGATCATTTTTTTTCTCCTCACGCCCATGAGATGCAGTGTAAGAAAGGTGAGATGGGAGAAGCACTTATCCAGAAATGGCTTGATGATAGGAAAATTCAGTATTGTACCGAAGTAGAGATTCGAGCTAAGGGAGATGGTAAGACTCCTGATTTTGTCCTGGAAACTCCTGTATGCATAGACAATCTCATGGTCAACTGGATTGAAAGCAAAGCGCTTTTCGGAGACGACTTCGAACACGAACATTATTCAAAGAAACAGTTTAGGGAATATGCAGAGATTTTCGGAGAGGGCATGGTTGTCTACTGGTATGGGTATCTCGAAGATATCCCTGCTGAAGGTTATCTTGTAAAAAACTATAGCTTTTTTGAAGAGTATAAAGAGGAAATTAACGAGCTATTTAATTACCTTGTATACTGGTGAACCGCAAGCCTTTTCAAAAAACTGCTTGCCCGCAAGCCTTTTCAAAAAAGGCTTGAGCGAAAACCCCAGTAACATTTGGATTTGAGAACCTTATCCCCAAACCCTATAGGCGTGATAAACCGGCGCAACGGTTTTGATCAACCGGCGCAACGGTTGTATTAAAGTTTTACAATAGATGACATATTGGTAATAGGATCTTTTTCTACCTGGAAGACATGGTCTGCCGAATCTATAAGGGATTCGTCATGTGAGACCACAATAATCTGGCCTACGCCTATGCCGCGCATCATGTCTATTAGTTTCAAAAGCTGGTTTATATGACCGCGGTCCAGAAAAACCGTAGGTTCGTCCAGGATCATGGGAGGAAGCCCGTCTGCCCTGTCTCCGCCGAAACCCATAGCAAGAAGCCTATAGATTGCACAGCGCAGGACAAGGTTAAAGATTGCACGTTCTCCTCCGCTAAGGAGTTTGGGTTCAAGGGGAGTGCCGTCCTTTCTGTAAACCGTGAGATTATATTCCGGGTCGAGTTCGATATGGGAATAGGCATTGTTTGTGTACATGAAGCTGAACATTTCATTCAAAAGGGTAGAAAGGGCCCCTATGTTTTTTGTCCGCATATCAGCCCGAACGCGCATATACATGCTCTCAAGCTCCTCGGCATTACTATATACGGCTTCGAGATACTGCTGCCTGTTTTCAAGAGCTTTGAGTTCGTCTTTCAGCTCATTGCGGCGTTTTAAGCTGTTCTCAACCATTCCGACTTCTTTTAAGAGCGCATCTTTAGCAGCCGTTATTTGCCGGACTTTTTCAGTGAGGGTTGCCTGATACTCTTCAAGTTGAGTACGCTTTGACTGAAGATCTTCGAACCTGCTTCCCTCCAGCTTTCCTTCAAGCTGTTTTATCCGCTCGTTTCTTTCAAGGATCTCCCTGTCAAAAAAGCTGACTTTTTCGGCAAGGTTTCTGATTGAAGCCTCAAGTTCTGAGATTTTGTGCTTTATGTTATCCATCTGGATCAGGTTTGCCCCGAGTTTTTTTGTCTTCAAGAGATGCTTTGCACTCTCTTTATGGGTTTCTTTTGCCAGGGCTTCTTTTTTCCTCAGGGTTTCAAGTTCAACTTCCAGAATTTTGAGTTTTTCCTTTTCCAGAGTCTCTCGTTCGGCAAGTCCTTTTAATTTTTTACTGAGCTCTTCAAGCCTCTGCCCGTAATTTTCGATCAGCGCAAGGGAAGTCCTTATTTTTCCGTTAAGGCTCTCAATTTCCGAGGCGTTTTCAGCAAGTTTTTTCTCAAAAGCTTTTGCCTCTTGAAGCACTCTTTCACTCTCGCCATGGGCTTTTTGAGCAGCAGCCTCCCAGCCCTGCAGAGCTTTAATATCAGGGAGGAGCTTTCCTATTTTAGCCTCAAGTTCCTCCTTTTGTTTATTAAGACCTTCGAGTTTTAGAGAATCTTCCTCGGTTCGGGTTCTATGGATAGTTATCCTTTCCTGGAAGTCCTTTGCCTTATTTTTGAGTCTTTCAGTTTCCAGGTCGTAATCCAAAATTCGCTTCTCCAGTTTTTTTGCATCCTTGAGCCGATTAAGTTTTTTCTCTACTTCGGCCTGCTGGAGTTTTATATCGAGAAGTTCTGCTGCAAGCTTTTCTTTCTTCTGTTCGGATTCTCCGGTTGTGCATGCAATTTCAGAGCCTTTAAGATCCTGTCCGCATGTAGGGCATTTTCCTTCAGTAAGCAACTGCCGGTTTTTACGGATTACTTTATCAAGCTCCCTGATAGTAGCTTCAAGCTCCTTTTCCCGCCCGTGTAACCTGTTTTTATTTTCCAGCAGAAGTTCACTTAGATATTCCAGGTCATCGAGTTGTTCTCCGGTAAAGCCAAGTCCCTTTAACCCTGCAGAAGCTTCGGATTTTTGCTCCTGGACTCCCAGAATTGCCTTTTCATTTTCCCTGAGCTCTTCTTCAAGGATTTCTATCTCGGTTTTACTTTTTCGGACTGTGACCCTGTAATTTTGAAGTTCCTTATCAAGTGTGAGAAGATTTATATCTCCTGTCTCTTTTTCTTTAAAAGCAAGCGCAAGTTTTGTTGAGGCTTCGTTTTTTCGTTCACGCAGAAGGCTCTCTTTCTCTTCCAGCTCTTTTATGAATAAAGGAATCTCATAAGTATCCGTGAAGCCTGTAGTCTCTTTTGCATCTTCTTTTAACTTTTTATTCTCATCCTCTATTCTCAGTATATTTTTCCTGTTTTCTTCAATTTTTCCGTTTGTAGTCCCAATATCCGTCCTACACTGCGTAAAAATCCGTTCAGTTTCAGTCTTTTCGTTTTCAAGATCGTTTAGAGCCTGAGTATGAACCTCTTCTTCTCTGAGGAGAAGAGCAAGTTCTTTTGAGATCGCATTTACCTTTTCCCTGGCAAGAAACTCCTCATTTTCCTGCTGCAAGCTTAGTGCCTCAATCTCAAGGTCTCCAAAGCCGCATTCTTCCCGAATAAGATTATTTTCTTCTCCCAGTCCGAGCAGAGCCTGCCTTTGTTCATGGGCTTCTCCGGCGAAAACTTCTTTTTCCCGGATACAGTCAGTCTTGTCTTCCTGAGACTTAGCCAGGGCCTGCTTAAGACCCTGGATTTCCTGGAGGCGTTCCCTGTGCTCTGTAATCATCAGGTCGAGTTTTTCTTTCTGAACAGCTGCAGCCTCTCTATTCTCATTGAATTTTTTTAAGATAGCATCGCTGTCCTTTACCTTCTGCCTGAGCCCATTCAAAACAGCATGCGGTTCTGTGCCTTCAATTCCTTCAATTTCAGCCGTTACTCCCGAAAGGCTGTTACTGGTGTCTCTTTGAAGCCTTTTTACAGCCGTTTTTGCACTGCCCGCTCTTTCCCTATATTCTTCGAGCTTTCCAAGCTGCAGAAGGCCGTCAATCATTCGCTGCCTGTCTTTTGGTTTTGCATTAATGAGTACATCAATTTCACCCTGCCTGATGTAAGCGCAGTTTCTGTATGCCTCTTCGTCCATATTCAGAAGGGAACAGACCTCTTCGTAAGTCCGGGTAGCCTGATCGATAATACTTTCCCCATTGGCATAGAGCACGCATTTTGAATTTGAAACGTTCTCACTTTTAGGGGAATACCTGAAAGCCTGTTCGATAAGATAATCCTGCCCTAAATGCTCAAAACCCAGGTTTATTTTTGCATTTTCAGCCCCCTTGAAGACCACATCCGCAAGCACAAAATCCTTTGAGAGAATTTTGCTCCCAAAAAGCCCCATAAAACAGGCCTCAAGCAGGCTGGACTTACCACTCCCGTTTACTCCGGAAATGACTGTAACTCCGTCTTCAAATGTAAAATCCAGTTTTTTATAACTCCGGATGTTTTCAACATACAGGTTTTTGAGCTTCACAGGTAATCACCAAGGTTATACTGTCGAGGTACTACAGCAGTTTTTCTCCTTCCTTTTTTCGACCCTGTCTTCCCCGTTTTTTCGTTTAGCTCTGTAGCCCTGGAAGGTTCCTCTTCAAGTAACTTTTCGGTTTTGCCTGTTTTTTCCCTCTCAGGTTTGCTTTTAACCCTGGATTCAGACAGCTTTTTACTCTTCTTCTCAGGCTCATTTTCAGGATTCCTTTCGAGTTCGCTCTCAGGATTCCTTTCGAGTTCGCTCTCAGGATTACTTTCAGGTTCAATTTCAGGATTACTTTCAAGTTCAATTTCAGGATTACTTTCAGTTTTACTTTCAGATTTAATTTCAGGCTTCTTTTCGGTTCGACCTCTAGATTTAGTTTCAGATTTCCTTTCGGCCTGACCTTCAGGTTTAACTTCAGGTTCGTTATCTTTGTATTTCCTGAACTCGGTTTCTATTTCTTGAGTTTTTCCAGGATTCTCTGAAGTTCTCTGCAGGATATTCGATTCGAGCGGCACTATAGGTTTACTCGATAACTCTATTGATCTCGAATCCGACATTTTCAGAAACTCCGAATTCGATGGTTCTTCAGAGCTTGAGCTTAGAGCCAGTTCGGAGCGGTCCTGACTCATGGCTGAAATCTCAATACTCTTTGAGGTTTCAATGCTCTTTGATGTCTCAGTACTCTTTGAGGCTTCAGTACTCTTTGACATCTCAGTACTCTTTTTAGTATCCTTTTTTTCAGTATCATTAACTTGGTCTGAAGTCCTCAGAACTCCTGAGAGTTCAGTAATTTCAAGTTTGCCGGTAATTGCTCCAGCCGGTCTTTTTTTTCCTACAAATTCGTTTTCCTCTACAGCATCGGTTTTTATCTCTTCAAATTCCAGAAATCCTGTAGTGGTGGCAGAACTTGCGATGCTGGCAGTGTAAGCAGAATTGTCGGAACTGGCCGAACTGGCAGGAATCTCTATCCTGAAATCAGGGTTTTTGAAATCCGTAGTTTTTGCTTCAACAAGTTTCGAGAGCCTGCTTTCGGTCTCTTCGTCAACCCTTGACCTTGAAATATCAGGACTCCGTACAATTTCATCAATAATCAGCCCGCCGTCGTTTAAGCTCATTTTCCGGATCTCACTTGCAACGGCATGGTCAGGATCAGAAAAGGTTACCTTTAAGACTTCTTCAGGGAAGGATTCTTTTGCCCTCCGGTCTATAACTTTTGGTACAAGAGCTCCTTTATTAAGCAGGTACTCCTCAAGCTCGCTCTGTGACAGGACTACCCCCGAGTCCCCAAAAATTTCCAGAAATACTACGGATTCACGGATTTCTTCCAGATATTCGTCCACTTTAGAAAATATCTGTTCATAGGGTTTATCTTCCCCTTTCAACTCTACTCGAATGGGAAGAAATCTCCGGGTTGGAATTGTTCGCTTGCTAATTTCAAGCCCTTTTTCGGAAAGCGTGATGATATTATAGGAACGGGCTTCTTTTTCGGACAGACTATTTCGTTCCGTACTGCCAGGGTAAGTAATCCAGGTCTCCCCTGTCTTATTTTTAATTATTGAATGTTCATGGTAGTCGCCAAGAAGAATTGCATCAACCTTGAAAGGAAGATTTTCAAGCACCTCGTCACAGTCCCATTCCGAATACGGAAAAGGACTCATTATTTGATGCATGACAAGCAGTTTCCAGCATTTTTCCGCAGGAGAGGAAGGGATAGAAGAGGTGGACGAAGGAGAAGGGCTGGATAGATTAGAAGAAGTGGACGGAGTTGATTGGGCTGAAGGAGTTGAAGAAGTGGAAGGGGTTGAGGAAGTGGAAGGGGTTGAAGAAGTGGAGTCAGTGGAAAAAGTGGAAGAACTGGAAACAGCATGGGAGTCCGGTGCCTCAAACTCTGAATAGTCGAAGATAGGAATTTTTGATTTCGGGACACTGTCGATTCCGTAGATGGCCGCATTACCTATCATATGTGGTTTTTTTCCGAGCCTTGCCGCAAGTCTCATTTCTTCAAAGAGATCAAGCCACTGGGTATTCTGTTTGCTCTCATGGTTCCCGACAATTCCCAAAAAAGGTATGTTAGCCGCCTTGAGCCTGGACAGGAGATTTATTGTCTCAAGGAGGTCTTCAAGGGTCGGGTTCCTCGAATCAAAAAGGTCTCCCGCATGCACTACGGCATCAACCTGCATCTCAACCGCATCGTTTACAACAAGTTCGAAAGCTGCAAAAAAATCGTTTCTCCGCGCCTCACTGTGGTATTGCCTGTATCCCAGATGCGTGTCTGCAGTATGGAGTATCCTTATTTCCCTGGCCATGGTTCTATCAGTCTCTAATTTTTATCCTATAAGGGTTTCTATATTAGTAATTAACTAATTTCCACAGAAATCATACCGACTTTAAATTTCGAGTTAATATCTTTAGTGCCGTAATGCTGACTAATCGACATAAATCCAACATAAGATTCAAAAATAGACTTCTAAAGGTACTTCTAATGGTAGGCAGCCTAGATATTTATATCAGTTCAAGGAGATCACGGTGACGATTTTAGGCTGTTTTCAGCTCATGAGGCGGCACGGCCGGATCATATGGATTTCAGTTAAATGAAACAAGGTATCTCAACCAGTCCTATTCAGTCAGAGAGTTCTTTTTAAAAGATGAAGACACAAAAAAAGAAAAAAACTACACATAGCAAATTATTTTTTCCCTACATAATAAACACAAGCTTTTTGCGAAGCCGACTCATACACATCTTCTTGGGTTTGCAACCTCTCTTTTGAGAATCTCCATCCAATCCGGAGCCTGTACTCCTGGATACTCATACCCTAAAAGAAGCACCTCACTAACTTCTTCGCCTTCAGCCGGCATGGACCCTGTTACCTCATATGTTGGAAACGGGACCTTAAGGACTCCTTTTACAGTCTCATCAACCTCCAGTTTCGTAAGCCTGGTGACGTTCTCAGTAAAAAGCACTTCTTCCGCACTGCTCGCAGCCACAATAGGTATTGTACGAATCGAGTGATATATACACGATTCAACCACAGCAAATCCAAGTACGAGTTCTTTCCAGATCATAGGTTTATTCCGGTTGGTTGTTTCTGCCACTGTTTATCCCCCAGCTATAAACATTTGGTTTCGTTCAGTTTCGTTTAGTTTCATTTGGTTTCATTTGGTTTTACAGGTTTTGAGCTTATAGAAAGGATATGACCGTAAGCGATAAGTTATTTTCTTTTAAGAAAATCAACACCTGTAGTCTCTATTTTTATATTTCGATAATATGTGAAAATATCTCTAAAACCGTATCCAGAATAAAAATGAATCCGGAATATTTCTTTTTCCTGGAACCACAGCAAACCGGAACTACTGAAACAGATAGAGAAATTTAAATACTTTTAGAAATTCCGATCTTCTAGAAATATGGGAGCTGTTTAAATGATATCAGTACTTGAAGCACAGGAATTTGCCAGAGAATGGATTGAGGCCTGGAATTCTCATAACATTGATAGAATTCTCGAGCATTATAGTGAAGATTTCGAGATGACCACTCCTATGATAGTTCTTGTAATGAACGATCAAACAGGCACCCTTAAAGGTAAGGAGAATGTGAAACCATACTG
>Ga0074193_1001703_pt1 | contig 24630 bp, 27 predicted proteins | sample EPASupsiteHSE605_FD_64523 | JGI IMG/M metagenome (GOLD analysis project Ga0074193, IMG submission 64523) | Bioremediated contaminated groundwater from EPA Superfund site, New Mexico - Sample HSE6-05 | ecosystem: Environmental > Aquatic > Deep subsurface > Groundwater > Contaminated ... | reverse complement strand
TAGATATACTTAGAACTGGAAAATTATGTACTCACTGGCAAATATCCGGCTGAAAACCGCCGCCCCCACCGTTCTGGTCTTTTTCGGGACAAGGGACAAAGAAAGCCTATAAATACCCGACTTTAAAAACCGGCTGTTTACAGGCTCTAACAAAATGAAGCCTCTGCGAGATAATCATGCCCGCTGAGGCTTTTTAGAGCTAATCTATTGCATTCCATCATTGGCCAGGCTTTTTGATAGCTTAAACAGCGCTCTTTTTTCGATACGAGAGACATAAGACCGGGAAATCCCCAACATTTTTGCGATATCTCGTTGGGTTTTGCGCACACCATCCGGAATACCAAATCGCATCTGGAGGACATTCTTTTCCCGTTTACTAAGTCGGCTAACCTGCAACGTGAGCCGCTCCTGCTCACATTGTGTTTCCACTGCTTCTGAGACGGAATCCGCTGCCGTCCCTAATACGTCTATTAATGTAATTTCATTTCCTTCTTTGTCGACCCCGATGGGATCATAGAGGGATACTTCAGTCCGCATCCGACGTGTCGTCCGTAGGTGCATTAATATTTCATTTTCAATACAGCGTGCCGCATATGTAGCTAAGCGGGTTTTTTTGTCCTGTTTGAACGTATTAATGGCTTTAATTAAGCCTATGGTACCAATAGAGATCAGATCATCAATATCCTCCCCGGTATTGTCAAATTTTTTGACGATGTGGGCAACCAAACGTAAATTCCTTTCAATTAAGACATTTCTGGCCGCTTCATCTCCTGTTTTCATCAGTTCCAGGTATTTCTGCTCGTCTTTTTCCGACAATGGCATAGGGAAAGCGTTATGATTTGTTACATAGGCGACGAGAAACCATAGTCCTTCCACGACCGAAGCCGCCAGATAGGCTATAAAGGCAGGCACCAATGCACTCACCTCCGCAATATTGGGTTCGCTCTATATTAATATGGGCGGGAGAGTACTTTAGTGCCTGTATGTTTTTACCTACACAGGTTTATTTTGATAATTTTACGATTTAATTGTCGATACCGTATCTTTGCCTATCCGCCCGGGATAAGCTCCTTCTTCCCTGGAGCCCAGAATGCCTGCATGGATTGCCTGGACGAAGTCACCTTTAGCGATAACCTGATCTAAAACCCGTTCAATACCATCTACAATACCTTGCGCGAAAGTGTCAGCTTGCTTCGTTGGTGTAATACTACCATGCCCGAAGAAACGGAAACCATCCCGCACGGCCCGTAGAGTATCTACTTTGGCTGGCACGGAGATCGGACCTCCGGAGTAAGCTTCATCAGTAGATGCGATGGAAATAGCATCTACTTCCAGAGACAGCGCAAGGCAAGCATGTAACGCTGTTGTCACCGCTGACTGCACCCGATCTTCCGTGTGGGTTAGAAATCCGATGGGAGCACCAGGCCATAGCGGTGCATTAATGATGGCTCGCAGTGCCTTTATTTTTCCCACATTAAAATCGACATAATTATCCGCCATATATTCGTTGATCATCACTTCCGGTGAATAAGCGAATAAGGGCTGCAGAATCGGTTTTGCCCCTAAACGCATGGCTAAATCGCATCCGATCAACATACCGGCAAAAGCCTTATAGGCTGGAACTCCGGCTAATTCTTCATTTGTAACAATATCGAAGGGCATCTTATATTTACGGGCATATAGGATGGCATGGTAACCATCCACGGTCATGCGTGCGGGATCCGTACCTGCGCCAAGTGCACCATAACAAATATTAATTTTGGTTAAATCTGCCCCCACTTTACCACTTAGCACCACCGTTTCGGGGGTATTAAGTCCACGATGTGCCCGTACTTGCCAAAGGGTTGATTTCTCCAGTGCGAGTTGAATCCGACTTAGATTAGCGGGAGTTATCACTGTTCCATCTTCCTGATGGGTCAGAAAACCATCTAAAAACCCTTCCGTCCTGGCACCCCACGAAGGGTCAAAATGGACAACCCCATCGGCTCCCCATGCTTCACTGGTCAGAATATGACCAATATCCATAAAGGGACACCCCGTACCGTATTGATTAAAAACCAGTGGTTTTTTTCGGGTGTGTTGCAGCTTAAGGACAGACATCCTGGCCTTAGTTTCTTCCAGATACTTTTCCAAGCCCCGGACTTCTTCGATGGTAAAACGCCTGGTTTTGGGATGCAACTCCCCTGTGGCGTAATACTTTTGCGGGATCTCTCCGCATAGTCGCGGGTAGTGTTTGTGCAAATCATTGTCACCTTCGCGCCTGCGCCATTTATCGACATCCCATATTTCGTCTCGCAGTTTCGCCCGCTCCACGCCAGGTGACGTCTTGTCCTTTACCCAATCTATAATCATCTCAGAAATTTTCGCAAGTTTATCACCAATGGCAGGATGTTGGTAACGATAGTCATAGCCTGCCGTCATATCCGCCTTTTCCTTACGGAAGCGTGTTGGATCAGGATTATATTCCCGACCTTCCACGAAACTAGCAGTTTCTTCTACGGTTGTGCCAGGCCCGAACCCGGCGTCAAAACCCAGTTCTGCGGCCAATTCCCGTCGAATAGCCATCCCGCCGATTCCAATTTTTACTTTTTCCCGAATGCCTGCAGCATCCGCCAAATCAATAAATCGGGCTAAAAGTTCACCGACCCCATAACCGAGGGTACGGCTCAATAATAAAACATCCGGGTCTTCTCGATATACAATTTCAATAATTTCTTCTGATGACAGATCCGGCTGCAGCAATATAACGTTATGACCAGCTTCCTTTAGTCCGCGGGCAACCATTTTTAAGCCAATGTCATGTACCGGATCCAAGGGTGCAAGCAAAACCTTCTTACTCATTGCATGCACCTGCTCTCGCGGCGGCTTCCCTCAACAGCCAGCCATACCTGTCTGCGGGCCGATAGGCATATGCACGGCCGCGTACCCTTACACCAGGGCCTTCATGTTCTGCAAAAACGATATCAACATCGCAAAAACCCCACTCTTTTAATAACTCCAGCATCAGATTTCTGCCTTGTTGTTCATCATCACAGACAAAAAAAGTTTCTACGTCCAGCGCATCCATAACCTGTTCCAATGGTTTCAATCATCTTCACCCCTATATTGTTTGCATTCAACAAGAAAACCAGAGGCCTAAAAAAATCTAACCGCGGAGACGCGGAGGACGCGGGGAAAATTTATTCGATAATATTTATCCCCCTTTGCGTCGTGGTGTTAAATCCGTTGCACCTGTCGGAAATGGTTTTTTGAACACCACGACGCTAAGACGCAAAGGATTAATTTTTATTATGCTTTTGAAATCATATATATTAGTCTCCTCCGCGCGCTCCGCGTCTCCGCGGTTTTAATAAACTCATATTCTCTCCGATGGATCAAAAGAGGTCGCTTCCGACTGCCTCCATAGGCCGGCACGCGACAAAATAATATCTACCAGGCTTTTTGGTCCCTGCCGAACCACATTAAAAACCGGCGTTTTAATATGTCTCTGCACCGAAAGCTGTAAATGCCGGAGGTCTACATAAGCCGGTTTGTAAGTTTTAGTATCAAAGCGGTATTCAGGGTAGAAGGGATTCACGGTCACGGCCAGTAGCGGTATTGAGCGAACAACACCCGTAAAAACCTTATATTCCTGCAGTTGCTCAAATAAACGAAAGAAGGTGAAGGTATTACTGGAAACCAATAGCTTTATCGGGTCGGCAAAGGCTAAATTAAAATGTACGGGATGTTCCTTGAGGATCGCGATAAGCTCTTTGAGAGCTCTTTCGCTGATGACTCCGGGAATATACAAAAAACTATCTTGCGTTATATGTTCTGGCAATATAGATGCCACGTCATTTTCACTCAACAAAGATGGCCGGTCGGCCATTTTTTCCACTTTAAAATGCTCATCTAAAAAAGTCACCGCCTTAAACTGTAATGCCGATAACTCCCTTGACCTAGGTACAGTAGGCAGATTAGCGATACGCCAGATAGTTTCTGTCTCTTTAGCTAGTAGGGATATATTGGGTGTTTTGGATGCGCCCGTTGCTAGAATAAAGCCCTCTGTTTCAGCCATAGGCGCAATCCGGTTTAGAGCCCCATCAAAAATAGTTACACCTGGGCCAAGTTGACGTAAAAGTCGAGAGAGTTCACGCACCTCTGTGCTTTTATTAGGTCCGGCTGTTACAACTAGTCCCGGAGCAAGAACCTCCATCACCATTACCTTCCCCAGCGGTGTATGAATGTCCGTTGGTCGGATTAGTTTTAATACCGCCGTGCTAATCGCAATACATTTTTCCGCTGTAGCAATGATATCACCGGTCTGAACCCTTAGTTTAGGCTTGGGCAGTCCGGTAATGTTGTCAATATCCTCGCCGTCGTAGCCGATACTGGTTAGAAAAAAACCCACACCGCGGATCCGCAGTTCATTAATAATAGCCGCAGTCGTGGTGGTTTTTCCCGTATTTTTTGCCGTTCCGGCAATGCCGATTTTTATTTCTAGCAATCAAACCACTCCACAGAAACTGCCTACATCAGTATTACGGCGACAATCGTGGTGACGATAAACCCAATCACCACCGGAATTAAATTTCTGCGGGCTAAATCGATGGGGTTGACCCCTGTAATCGCCGCAACAGGTATAACCGCCCAGGGTATGATGGTTCCCCCACCGGTCCACACGCCGCCAATCTGTCCTAAAGCAGCTAAAGTGGCCTTATCAATTGGCAATGCCTGACCGAAGGTTGCAGCTACACTGCCTACCAGAGGTAGTGGTGAGAAACCTGAACCATCCAAGCCCACGATGATACCGGTGGCCAGAGTTATCAGGGCAACAAAGATGTTATTTAGCGGAATCGTCTGCGAAATTGCTACCCCGAAATCTTCCAGAAAACCTGTTGCCCCTTTGCCTAAAATACCGACGGCAAGTTCACCTTTACCCATAAAGAAGAACCCCCCGATGATAATGACCGGTGCAAATATTTTGATACCAAACATAAACCCATCGCGGATATAGTCTGTAATCTTTTCTAATCCTTCTACTCCATGCTGCAGTAAAGAACCCACTGCCAAAATAATTACCGCGGTTCCACCTAGTAATGCAGTGGCATCACCACCCCGCAGTTGCAAGGTCAGCATCGCCACAACGTCAAGCAGAAAGGCAATGGGTGTTGCAATCGCCAGGAAATAAGCCACCGAATTAAGCTTCCGTTTTTCAGCAACTTTCAAAGCAGCTTGCTGTTCAGCAATAATGTGGGGATTTGCTTTGATATCCCGTTTAACCATTATATAAGCTACGATAGTTGTCACTAATCCCATGGTAATCGCTAGCGGAATACTGGCTGAAATTAGCGGTGCAGGAGAGGCAAACCCTGCTGCTTTAGCGGTAATCGTGGGGGCTCCTTGGATAACGTAATCTGTCGACAATGCGATACCATGCCCAAAGAGGTTCATCGCGACAGCTGCTCCCAATGCGGGAAGTCCTGCACGTATCGCCACCGGCACCATAATCGCACCAATTAATGCTGTAGCCGGTGAAGGCCAGAAAAACCAGGAAGCAATCAGCATCGCAAAACCTAATACCCAGAAGGCAACATCGGCATTTACCATCAGCTTTGCAGCCGGACTCATCACCAGATAATCTGCCCCTGTTTCTGACAATAACTTAGAGAGGGCTACAATCAGGGAGATAACCACAATGATGCCCCAAAACTCATTGCCAGCCACAATTAATGCATTAAATATTGTCGTAATACCGCCGACTAAGGACCCCTTAAAGGCCCAGCCCACGGTAAAAAGTCCTAAAACACAAGGGATCAGGGGGTCCTTGCGAAATGCCATCGCCACAATAACTACGATCACCCAGAAAAGAAACATCCAATGCAGATTTGTTAGTACAACTGTTTGTTGCATGTGTTCACCCCTTTTGCTGCAATGATTTAGCAAAGATGCCGTCATAGCCAACTGCTGCAACACTCTTTTTGATTGCATCAATGTCTGTAGTATATAGATTCTTCTCTTTCATCCGCTCAAAATAAATGGACCCTGAAAAAGTATACTTTTTCGTTAAACCCTCTTTTTTCTGCATGCTTTCACGCACAAAGGCAATCGCATCACCGCAGGCCAGGCTGGTAGGCAATTCAATCGGTGATAGTCCAATAGCTTTACGGGCTGCATTATGTCCAGCGAGCGTCCCGGTTATGATCGCCTCAGTATGTCCAACCAATAGGCCTGCCTTTTCACCTGCACAAAAAACGTTGTCTAAACCCTCTACCTGCAGTGCATTATCTCTGGGTAGCATCCCGATATAGCGCATGGAATTACCGATACCACCAGCATATGGATCTTCAAACCGCGCATTTTCAAAACCGGGTATTTGCCGTAACTTCTCAAGCGGATAGTATGCCGACATAAGTTTGGCATGACCTGTATCCAATAAAATGATATTATCGTTAAATTCTTTGAGCGCATATTGCTGACAGGCCTTTTGTGATAGTGCATCCTTACCTTTTTGGAGTTGTTCAGGAATGGGGACTACAGCAACTCCCGCCCGGTTTAATTCTTCGGCAATTTCCGGAGAGAGCGATTCCTTATGCAGCTTACAGGACCCGCTCATGGCCCCTACAGTTCCATCTGCTTTTGTCCCGAGAATTTCTCCAATGCCGGCCTTAGAGGAAATGCTTAAGCGTGGTCCAAAGGTCGGGCACCGGTAAATGCACATCACACAACCATTACCATATCTCATACAATTTCCTTGCGGTCCCGCCGTACCGCCGGCATCTACAAAAGTATCCGCGGTGACACCGATTACTTTTTCTCCAAGATGCACATCAGCGATTACTTCTTTCATGATACTTCCAGTTCGATTAATATCTTTAACTCTGGTGTTGATATGGATCTTTATATCGGACTGCTGCAAAAGCCGACGTACCGCAGGCTCAATTAGAGCCACGTCATAAAGGCTGGCATGCTTATGACCGGGAAACTCAATGTTTCGGTGCCGGGAATTTTCATCACAGGCCAAAAATAAATCTCCACCACCCATGGCAATCATTTCCTCCGTAGCAGTGAAGCGCCCATTATTGCGCATAATACCGCCTACCAGACCTGTTCCTAATAACATATCTGTACGTTCAAAGATCTCGACATCACAACCTGCTTTTTTTGCGGCCAGGGCTGCTGCACAACCAGCCCAGCCTCCACCAACAACAACTACTTTTTTTGCCATTTCTGCTCATCCTCCCACTGGTTGAAAAGGAGACATTGCTCCAGTAGTAGTCCATCTACTCTGAAACTATAATTTCCTTCACGATCTTTTTCCGCAATGCTGCGTTGTCGTCGGCTTACATATGTTCGATATGCGCGCCTCCTCCGCCTTGCCTTGCGAAAAAATCCCGCGAATTTAATTTACACTTTCAAAGTAGACGGACTACTAGACGTAAAGCAATGTCTTCCCAATTTTATCTGCTAATCGGTGATACCGGCATAGCGGCAAGTTATTTCTATTAACCGCACTAGGGCCTTGACAGCGTAACGCATGTTCTCTTCGATGAGGCGTCCTTCACTATCACAAGTTCCCAGCCCCGTAGAAATATAAATATTTCCATCATAAGCAATTGTTGGGATTACGCCCATTTGCGCACAACCGACCTGGAAAATATGACTTCCGGCATACATATCTTCGATGGAGAAGATAGGAATACCCAGTTGACCTTCCCGCCACGTTTTTTCGTAATTAACTTCAACTGCAGTAGAATTATAGGATTTGCTAATGAGGATGCCCTCTTTTAAATGGGCCGGTAGATTGATCTTGCCGAATTCCTCCTTTATAATACGTTCCATATCATCTACCGGCTTAGTCAATACTTCAGGATTATCGCGTAGTACCTTGAGCGCCTGAATTTGGGTAAGCAGTGCTTCCTTACCGGGATCAAATCCTACAAAGGCTGCTTTTCCGAAGGAGGTAGTGGTCCCAAAACGGTCACCATGATAGCCCAATGCCCGACGGATGGGCACCATAACCTCTTCCCTACCGATAATCAAGCCGCTGGTTGCAGCGCCAGTTGCTTTGTCCATGCTGTAAATTATTACATCGGCACCGGTTTTGATGGGATTGCAGCCGACAAAAGGCAAACCCCAGGCATTATCAATTACGTACGGCAACTCATAACTACGAGCCAGTTCTCCTACAAATTTTTGTAATAGGGGTGTACCCTCTTCATCTTTAGCCGCATAACCATAGCCCGGTGTTTCATAGCCTAATCCCGTAAAACCAGCTAGATACGGCAAATGTATATCCGCATGCTGGGCAATTATATCAGCAGACGCTTCGGGATCGACATCTGTCAAGAGTGGTACCGGATGATATTTAATGCCGTGTACGTCATATCGTGCACCTGCCAGTGGTACAATCACGGTGTCGAGGTTATTTTGACGCTTCCCGTAGAACCCTAGTTCCCCGGCTGTAGTACCCCTGTCTCCAAATATATCCTTATACTTGGGTGGGAAAGGACGTCCATAAGCGCCCTGATGATGCAGATGTTTCTCATATAACGCGATATAACGGGAACGATAATTATCACCGCGCCCGAGCGCAGGCGGAGAAAACAAAGTATCAAAGGTGGTCCACAAGCCCGCTTCACAGGTGGAAGTAGGTGCAGCGTCGTATGCATCACCATAAACGCTTTTTACCAGTTCACGAATTTCGTCCACTAGTTTGGCCAGCGGAATAACTTCCTTTGCACCCTTCTCACTAGCTTCTAGGATATCGTCTCGTAAAGGAGCAGGACAGCCGGAAATAGCACCAGTTAAGCCAAATTTGCCCCGCAGTTCTTTTGGTATGCCGATTTCATCGGCAGCCTTGCGGGCATCAGCATAAATATTAGCAATGTTTGCCTGTAACTGGCGATACATTTGAAATTTGTACTTTGGTTTAGACATCTGCATTATTCCTCCCTATTGTTTTACTTTAACAATCATTTCAACTTCCACCGCCGCATTTAGAGGTAATTCCGACACCCCGACCGCGGCACGGGCATGCTCACCGGCTTTACCAAAAATACTGCCCACTAATTCTGATGCGCCATTGATAACTTTGGGCTGCTGGGTAAAACCGTCCGCACTGTTGACAAATCCAGAAATTTTTACAATTTGCTCCACCGCATCTAACGATCCTGTTACACCTTTAATTGCCGCTAAACAGTTTAAAGCGCAAACTTTAGCAGCTTCGTAGGCATCTTCCGCCGTTAAATCCCGCCCCACTTTGCCCTCATATTTTAGCGCTCCTTGTACAAAGGGTATTTGTCCCGAAGTATATACATAATCACCAACCTTGATAGCGGGAACATAAGCAGCTACGGGTTTAGCGATTGCGGGAATTTCCAATCCCAGTTCCTTAATCTTGTTTTCGTAACTCATGTTTTTCCCTCCTGAAGATGCAGATGGCCTTCTAAGCAGGCTTCTGTTCATTACCGATCCTAAACTCCATATCGAGTACAAGATCCATGGAACGGCCCGATATCCGATCACCGGCGAGGATGATGTTTAGGTGATTAGGCATATGGGTCTCGTCAAAGCCACCAATCTTACCCACGACTTTACCCCCAACAATTACCGGATCACCGGACACGATTACCCCCCCTTGAATTATCTCCACAAAGCCCAAATAAGCGATACGGTTTACGGTGCCACCCGGTTCCAACGATTCATCTGACAATATAAACTCATGAATCTCATTCTTCTTTAAAACCCGGGACGTAGGTTTAATTAATTGCAGCCCACGTTCGTCAAAGTTACCGTCAAGCACAACCACAACCCTGCCCACCACAGTGCATTTTGCAAAGTATGGATTAAACTGTTTAAACATATTTCGCTCGTACGGATCGGACAAGGCTAGCGCTCCTTTCCTAAGTGCATCCCTGAATGCATTTAAAGCCACATTGTTCGCATAAATCACCCTTGATAATTTCTACATCCGCAACAGGAACTTCGCCAAGCTCAGCACTGATTACGTTATCACTATCATCCACTAACATCACTCCCATGCTTACAAATCAAATTTTCACTTTTCCGCATCTTTCGGACTCCCTGTTTGCTGCTTTTTTTGTAAAGGATTATTCGTTGATTCGGAGGTTTTGATTGTTTTTAGAGCTTGCTCCATACAGTCAGTTTTATCGATACACACTTCGTTGGGTCTGATTGTATCTTTCATTAAAAGCCCTTCCTTGTTGTGCAAATTTCGTGTTGGCCTCGCAGTGTACCAATAGGTTAGCCACCTTTAGGGGAGACTATCCACTATCTCAATGATGTCGCTTGTACTATTTTCTTGCTTGTTCTCATTCGGGTTTGGGCTTGGCTTTGCCAGGCCCTGCAGTTTTTGCTCTGTTGTACTTGCTATAGCCGATTGTCTGTTCTTTTCCATCATCTACACCTCTTCTTTAAATTGATATAACTCCTGTTCATAGCCTTTCAAGTACATTTGAAAATTATGCATTTATGAGTATTGTTTAGGAAAAAGAGCAGTACCTACCGTCTAATATCCGGTAAGTACTGCTCTTTGATTTTACTTTATCCATTGTTACCCAGAAGTGTTTCCACGATCTCTTTAAATATTGGTGCAGCCACATTTCCACCCGACATACCCTCTTCTACAAGCACAACGATTACATATTGAGGGTTTTTGAGCGGAGCATAACCGGCAAACCATGCATGGTTGATACTGTTTCCAGTTGTCCCAACCCGTCCGGTCTCCGCAGAGCCCGTTTTGCCGGCTGTCCCTATCTTATCAACCATGGCTGCTTGACCGGTACCAACTTGGGTTACCATTGCTAACATACTTCGAACCTGCTCCGCCGTTTGTTTTGAAATCACACGTTTTCCTGTGGAAACCGGGAAATAGTGCAGTGTGGTTCCCTGTGCGGAAATTACCTTTTCAATTAAGCGGGGAGTAGCCCGTATCCCATCATTAACAATGATCGCCATCATACTTGCAATCTGCAGTGGTGAAGCTTCCAGTTTACCCTGACCAATGGACATATTAGCAATATCACCGGGGTAAGTAGTATCAGGGTCAGGTAAGTTACCTCCCGTTTCTCCCTCCACTCCGATATCAATCGCACTGCCAAACCCAAACTTCTGAGCGTACTCAACTAAGCGTCGTGGTCCTAATTTTAAGCCAATTTGAATAAATACGGGATTACTGGAGTAGGCCATCGCTTCCTTAAAAGAAATAGTGCCATTCCCGCCTTGCTCGAAATTCCATCCTTTAAATCGCAGTTTCCCCACATCAACATAGCCGGGATCTTCAAAAATATCCGATGGTTTCACCAATCCTTCTTCCAACGCAGCGGCAGCCACCACAATTTTAAAAACAGAGCCAGGTTGGAATCCACCGATAGCCCGGTTCAAAAGTGGAGCATCCGGACGGTTAAGATATGAAGCCAGGTCATTTCCATTAAAACTTGGCCGACTGGCCATTGCCAATACTTCCCCTGTATAGGGTTGTAGTACTACAACAGCACCCGCCTTTAAGGTGCGGTCCATTACCATCTCCACTTTGTGCTGTATAGTGTTATCCAACGTAAGCATAATGTGCGCCGGCGGCTTTTCATTTTCCAGCTTAAATCGTTTATACCCTAACCCAGGAATTAATTGATGTCCCCCATCAACGAGCGCGCCTACAGCTTCAACCTGATCTGTACGCAGTACACTGTCAAAAGCCTGTTCAATGCCGCTCATTCCTCGGTTGTCGCTAGCGTTAATATAACCTAAAACATGTGCTGCGCTATTGTCGAAGCCATAACGTAGCCTTTCTTCAACAGCAATCACCCCTGCAAGCCCCAGCCTGTTAATTTTTGCGGCTGTAACCGCATCAAGATCCGATTTTAATTTAAAGGGCTGCTCATGCTTTTGTATTTGTATGACAATCTGCTGTATCGCCAAACCTAGAATAGGTGCCAAGCTTTCAGCTGTCTCTACTCTATTTGGAATTTGGTGCGGAAACAGCAGTACGCTATAATGTAACGACGAATTAGTCAACGAAACGCCGTTGCGATCTAAAATATCACCTCTTGCCACTGCTACAGGAACTTCCTGAACCCTCTGTGTCAGTGCAAGGGAAGCTAATTGCTTATTTTCCATAATCTGCACATAAAACAGCCGCCCCATCAGTACAATCCAAGTACACAAAAAAAGCAAAGCGACATATACCAATCGGTTTCTAAATAAAAAAACTCCCATATCGGGTCACCTCATACGTAGTATGTCCCAACAGTGGAAGAATTAACAATATTCTAAGATTCAGGTGGGTTTTTCACCCCACCTGAATCTTAGCGGCGATTAGCTTTCGGATAATTCGCTTTAAATGAATTCTATTTCTACCTCTAGGTCGTCCAAGATATCTCGTACATCGGCGATCGTATCCGGGGTAACATGGATAGTCACAATACCTGCTTTACGGTCTAGGGTGTGTACCAGTCCTAAGCCGTCATATGCTTCAATTATGCGATTAATATAATCAATGTCCTTAGGCTGTACCCGAATTAGTATTTGCGTATTTTCCATAAACAGCCACCTTTAACTTTTTTTACAGGTACGTCTTAGTAAGTCGTAGGGATTTACGGGGTTTTCCATGGGCATTAAAACGGTCTGCTGCGGATGAGGCGCCACTTCTATCGGAGAACCATGCTCGTCGAACATTTCTCGTATTTCATAGGCAAAGTTAGCCCGTCCGGGTCCCACTATTTCAAGCGTATCACCTATTCTCATGTTATTTCGCTGCTCAATCACTGCCATTTTGCTATGTGGTAGGTATGCTTTAACCAAGCCAACGAAATCATGGCTTTGGTAATATGACGAAGAACCATAGACCTGATCTTGGGCACTAGGCTTACCCATATAAAAACCTGTTGTATATTCCCGATGACTTATTTTTGCAAGTTCGTCCATCCAAGCCGGGTCAGGCGTAAAATGATCCGGATCGGTCATATAACGGTCGATAGCCTCACGATAAATTTTCGTCACCGTTGCTACGTAATGTATGCTTTTCATTCTTCCTTCGATTTTAAAACTCGTAATGCCAGATCGTACCAAGGACGGTATATGATTGACCATACATAGATCTTTAGAATTCATAATATAGGTACCGCGTTCGTCTTCTTCAATCGGGAAATACTGCCCCGGACGTTTCTCCTCCACAAGGGCATATTTCCAGCGACAAATATGGGCGCATGCTCCCCTGTTGGGGTCCCTTTCAACAAGGTAACTGCTTAGTAGACAACGACCCGAATAAGCAATGCACATAGCACCATGTACAAAGGCCTCCAAATCCACCTGCACCCGTTTTCGTATTTCAGTAATTTCAACTAGTGAAAGTTCCCGGGCCATCACGATACGTTTAACGCCCATCTCCTGCCAGAAAAGGGCGCTGGACCAGTTCACATTATTTGCTTGTGTACTTAAATGAAGTTCTACGTCTGGCACAACTTGCCTGGCAATACGATAAACACCCGGATCGGACAGAATGATCGCGTCCACGCCGATTTTTCCCAATTCAGCTAAGTACGATGGCAATTCTACAAGATCATCATTATGCGGAAATATATTCACGGTTATATAAATTCGAGCGCCGTACTGATGTGCAAACTCTACAGCTTCTTTCATTTCATCGACGGTAAAATTTTCGCCAAAGGCCCTCAATCCAAAACTTTGCCCACCTATATATACGGCATCAGCGCCATAAATCACAGCAATTTTGAGCTTTTCCAGATTACCAGCGGGTGCCAGCAATTCAGGCTTTTTCATATTTTTTCACCTACTTTGTAAAGATCGGGGATCCGAGAGGTTCCCGGCTCTTTAACTTCTCTCGCATAAATACTCAGTGCCACCCCATCACCCAAGGGCAATAGTACAGTTTGCAGTTGTGGATGTTGATGTATCCAATCAATATATTCCTGCAGACGACGGACCATCGTACGGCTCCGGCGGGGTAGCTTTTCCTTGAAAAATGTCCCATGAAACAATACATTATCCGTTACAATGATCGCTCGTTCATTCAGCAAGGGCAAACTTTGCTCGAGAAAATTACGATACTGGCCTTTGGCCGCATCCATAAATAACAAATCAAATTTCTGCCCGCCTAAACATGGAAGTACTTGGCGGGCATCATCTTCAATCAATTGAATTTGATCACTAAAGCCTGCTTGTTGGAAATTACGTTGCGCAGCCTGCGCACGATCCGCATCCTGTTCAATGGTGGTAATCTGTCCATGTTTATTTGCCAAAGCCATCCACAATGTTGAATAGCCCACCGCGGTACCGATTTCTAAAATACGGGCAGGGCGGTGTAATGTTACTAAGAATGCTAGAAACTGGCCAGTCTCCGGCGGGACCACAGGAATTCCCTCGGCGCGGGCATTTTCACCAATGTCAGCCAACCACTCCGGCTGCCGGACCGTTTCACGAATATAATTGGCAATATGCGGATTAGTTATCGAAAACATGAGCCACTCCTACTCCCTATTCTGTGGTATTGTTTATTTGCTCTATCGCCTGCAGATGCTCTTCGTAGGTTTTACTAAAAATGTGCGTACCGTCGGATTTTGCCACGAAGTATAGCACTTCGGTATCTGCCGGATATAGGACGGCTGACACCGAGTCCACCCCTGGGTTAGCGATGGGGCCCGGTGGCAAACCGGTATGCAGATAAGTGTTATATGGTGATTCAATTTGGGTATCCTGCACACTTAATTCCTGTTTGGGCGTGCCTAAGATGTACTGAATTGTAGCACATGACTGCAACGGCATCTCAATACGTAAGCGGTGTAAAAACACTGCGGCAATAATCGGCCGTTCAGAAGCTGATTTGGCTTCTCTTTCCACCAATGAAGCTAAGGTCATCAGTTGGTGGAGAGTCAGTCCCTGACTTGCTGCCTTGGTCCGCATTTCTCCAGTCACAGTAGCATTAAACCTTTTTAACATTAGCGCTATGATCTCTTCTTCCTTCATCCCTTTAGAAATACGATAGGTATCTGGAAATAGAAACCCTTCGATAGCATATCCAAATGGAGATATGGTATTCTCAGAATCAGCTGTGGTATTCTCCCTGCGGGCAAGCGCTAGAAAGCGTTCCCTGTCAGCCAGATTTTTATCGGCCAGCAAAAGCGCTATTTGCTCAACGGTAAATCCTTCCGGAATCGTAAAAATATAGGATACAGTTTCACCTAACGCTAATTTACGCAATACTTCAGTTGAAGTCATCCCTGCTACAAGTTCATATTCGCCTGCCTGCAGTTTATTATCTAGCCTTTCGATGCGGGTTAACATCCGAAATAACAGCGGGTTTCGGATTACCTGTTCTTCAGCAAGCAGTGTAGCAATTTGAATGGTTGAAGCCCCTTGTGGAATATTGATAAGCCGGACCTGACTTGCTTGCCTGTCCACCGGTTGCAAACCATAAAAAACGATAATCCCAGCGATTATAAGCCCAATGGCACCAATGATCAAGCTTATTATTTTTCGATTAAACTGGATAAACACAATCACTAATACCACCTCCTTGTCCAATAGCTCTATTATACACGTTTCAGCAGCATGCGACAATGAAAGCCGTTCACTAAAAAGGAGCCCGTTAATGGGCTCCTTAAAGCTTATTTATCTTCTATTTCTATATCTTCGAAACTATCTTCGGCAATGATTTCCTCATAGGCCTGTTGTACCTGCTCAAACTCCTCGTCTGTAGGGTCAACATATGTTTCTTCACCGTTTTCATCAGCTTCGATACGGGCGATATAGATGTCACCCTCTTCATCAGCATCTGCTTCTTCGCAGCCACACCCGCAATCACAGTCTTCCGCTATCTCATCTGAAACTGGCACTAATACCGCGAATTTTTTATCTTCAATTTCAATAACAATATCTTCCCGGTAGTAGAACTCGGTTCCATCATCGTCTGTAAACACCACTATCGTATCTTCTATATCTTCCATTGTCATCATAAACACCTCTTTTCTTTAATTTAAATATATTGTATAATAGAAATTTTTGCCTGTCAAATCTCGTAGCTGTTAGGATTTGCTATCCAAATAGCCCTGTAGTATCAGCGCTGCCGCCATTTTATCCACTACCTGCCGCCGTTTGGCACGACTAACATCAGCTGAAATTAGCAATTTTTGTGCGGCTACCGTGGTCAACCGTTCATCCCATAGTACCACCGGTAAGCCAAAAAGCCCTTTAATCGTTTCAGCAAAAGCAATCACTTTTTCCCCTTGCGGTCCAATTGTACCATTCATGTTTTTCGGTAAACCAATTACAAAAACTGAAATTTCGTTATCCCGTACCAGTTCCCCGAGGCGGTCAATATCACGTTCCGGTGTTGTTCTGCGGATAACTTCTACGCCTTGTGCTGTCCAGCCTAACGCGTCACTAATCGCTACTCCGATGGTACGTTCCCCTACATCCAGTCCTATCATCCGCATATATTCTCTTCTCCCATTACCCCATACTGATTACTGCTTTCCGATTACCCCTTAAACCACTTTAATGCAAAAGCTGGGGCAACGGGCCCCACAATAACCGCAAAACACACAGCGGTCCATATCTACAGTCGCACGACCGCCTTTGATCCTAATTGCTCCCGACACGCAATTACCGATACAAGCACCACATCCGCTGCACCAATCTTCAATATGGAGACGTCTCGGTTCTAATTGTACCGCTTTGGCGATCTCCTCATCTATAGGACTACCAGAAAATATTGCACAATTAAGCATCACTTCCGCTATGCTTTTCATCCCCACTGCAACAGCCTGAATAGCTGCGTGCCCCAATACAAAGGCAAATTCCTCTGCAGCGGTTTTATTTAAGTGGCCGCCACCCAATGCTTTCATAGCATAAATCCCCTTACCTGCTTGGCCCGCCACTTCTATTACCTGCGCCATTTCTGCCGCAGTTCCGTCGAAGATGCCAAGTCCACAACGATTGAAAAGGGGATGTATTATTTCGATCTCCGGGATGTTCGCTGCGGCTTCCACCATCCTTACGCTATGCGTAGAGATGCCGATAGCACGGATAATCCCTTTAGCTTTGGCGTCCTGTAAGTAAGCATAGGCAGGGGCATGTCCACGAAAAGTGTGTATCGATTCTTGTTCGTGGAGTAAAAAAATATCGATTACATCTCTATTTAATTCTCGCCGGGCTTCCTCAACTGTTTTTTGCATACCCTCCGCTGTGTAATCATAGGATTTACTAGCGATAATTACCTCATGCGGCCAGTTTTTTATAGCATCGCGGATATAGGGATATGTTCCATACAACTGCGCTGTATCAATGAAGTTGATACCAGCCTCTAAAGCCGTTCGAATAACGGAGACCCCTGCGGCAATGGGCAGATGTGCCTGCAAGGGCCCGATAGTCAATGCTCCAAAACACAGTTTGGAAACATTTAGAGCGGTTTTGCCTAATAATTGGTATTCCACTTTGTGCTTACTTATCCTCCACGTACCGTTCAACCAATTCTTCGAGCAATTCATCACGTTCAATTTTGCGAACTAGGCTGCGGGCATTCATATGACTGGTGATGTAGGTTGGATCACCTGATAGCAAATAACCCACAATCTGGTTGATTGGGTTATACCCTTTTTCCTTTAACGCCTGGTAAACGGTGTTTATAATTACCGAGGCCTCAGTAGGCTGGTCTGTGTCAACGCGGAACATGACCGTCTCATCGTGGGTATTACTCATGTACATCACCCTTCCATAGTTTGTCGCCCATTATTAAATATATTCCATTCATAAAAAATTTTTCCTGTTTTTACTAACAATAAATTAATAAAACCTAGTTCACGAAAAAACGCCAGTCTTAAAAAATTCTAACCGCAGAGTTGCAGAGGGCGCAGAGAGGTTTAATTATAATCTGTAAAGTATGGTCTGTTCTAATAATAAACTTTTACCTCTCTGCGTACTCTGCGGCCTCTGCGGTTCAAAAAACTTAAGCAGACTCGTATATAAAGAATAGTGCTTGATCATAGACGTATCTCATACCAAGCGCTTAATCGCAAATACATGTTATTATTGCTTTTGACTTTCGATAATCGAGATTGCCTTATCCAATGCGGCTTGCAGTTTTTCAGGGTTTTTCCCGCCGGCCTGCGCCATATCAGCCCGTCCCCCGCCGCCGCCACCGGCAACTTTGGCTACCTCACGCACAATATTTCCTGCATGGAAACCCTTACTCACAAGATCTTGCGTAACTACCACTACAAAATTTACCTTTTCACCAAGCGCAGTTCCCAGTACGATGATGCCTGATGACAATTTATCTTTAACCAAATCCGCTACATTGCGCAACTCTTCAACATCAGCTGCTTGCACTGCTCCGGTTACAACTTTGACATCAGCTACCTGCTTTGCCTTATCAAGCAGCTCATCGACGGAGCCTTTAGCTAATTGAGTCTGTAGAGCCGCCAACTCCTTTTCCAAGCCCCGCATACGCTGCAGCAAAGCTTCAACCCTGCCAGGCACCTCAGCAACTTGGGCGCGAAGTACTGACGCAGTTTCAGTCAGTAATGCATTGCGTCCATTTAAATAGTCAAGGGCTGCATGTCCTGTCAACGCTTCGATCCGTCGTACCCCTGCAGCTACGCCGCCTTCAGATACAATCTTGAGTAAGCTTACTTCTGCCGTAGAGTTCAAATGGGTTCCGCCGCACAACTCCACACTGTAGTTTCCCATTTTGACTACACGTACTCTTTCGCCATATTTTTCACCAAATAAAGCGGTGGCACCTAGTTCTTTTGCGGCATCACGGCTTGTCTCAAATATATCAACCGATAACCCGGCAAAAACCGTCTCATTTACAATATTCTCCACTTCCTGGATTTGCTCAGGGCTGAGTGCATTAAAATGGGAAAAGTCAAAACGCAAGCGGTCTGCCTCAACCAAAGAACCGGCCTGATTAACATGTTCGCCTAGTACCCGTCGCAAGGCCTGGTGTAAAAGGTGGGTGGCCGTGTGATTACGGGCCGTATCAGTACGCTTTGCCTGGTCGACAACCACCGTGGCTTTATCTCCTTTACGAAGGGAGCCGCCGGTTACCTGTGCAATATGGTATATTGTTCCGTCTGGCAAACGTTTGGCTGTCAGTATCTCCGCTGCACCGGTATCGGTAGTGACCTTGCCGCTGTCCCCTGCTTGTCCACCACTTTCAGCATAAAAAGGTGTTGCCCATAAGACAACTTTACCTTCTTCACCATCATTTAACTCATCAACGATTTCCGTTTCTTTAATGAGTGCAACAATCTCCGTTTCTGTAATATTGGGGTCATATTTTGTCACCTGCGTAACGACACGAGACAAATCGGGAATCGCTAAGCGCTCATTTTCCGCCCTCGCTGCCCGGGCCCGTTCACGCTGGGCTTTCATGGCTGCTTTAAAGCCTGCAAGGTCGATGTCCAGCCCCTGCTCTTCCACCATTTCCTGTGTCAGTTCCAGCGGGAATCCGTAGGTATCATACAGCTTAAAAACAGCGTCTCCACTTAGGACCTTTACACTTTGTTTCTTTGCCGCTTCGATATATTGCTGTAGAATATGGGTGCCCTGATCAAGTGCTTCCTGGAAACGTGTTTCTTCCATTTCGACTATTTTTCGAATGAAATCCTGTTTTTCAATTAGTTCTGGAAATGTTTCACCAAATAAATCAAGCACAACATCCATGATACCCGACATAAAAGGCTTATTGATACCGAGCAGCTTACCGTGACGCATCGCGCGGCGCATAATGCGGCGCAAAACATATCCCCGGCCTTCGTTAGAAGGCAATACCCCGTCACCAATAAGCACCGTCATGGCACGTCCGTGATCGGCGATAACTTTTAGTGAAACATCAGTTTTTTTATCATTACCATACGCTACATTGGCAATCGACTGAGCATGCTCAATAATCGGGAATAACAGGTCAGTTTCAAAGTTAGACGGCTTGCCTTGTAACACTGATGCGATCCGCTCTAAGCCAGCCCCTGTATCAATGTTTTTCTTCGCAAGCGGAGTATAATTACCTGCTTCATCACGGTCAAACTGTGTAAATACTAAGTTCCAAATCTCAAGATAGCGATCACAGTTACAACCAACTGCACAACTTTCTTGACCACAGCCCCGCTCAGCACCAAGGTCGATATGTATTTCCGAACATGGGCCGCAAGGCCCAGGACCAATTTCCCAGAAATTGTCCTTTAGTCTGACAATCCTATCCGGGGAAATGCCTACTTCATCCCGCCAGATGAGTTCAGCTTCATCGTCTTCTGTATAGATGGTAATCCAAAGTTTGTCTTTGGGAAGGTGTATTTCTTCTGTGAGAAATTCCCACGCCCACTTAATGGCATCACGTTTAAAATAATCGCCAAAAGAAAAATTGCCCAGCATTTCAAAAAAAGTATGATGGCGGGCAGTACGGCCAACATTTTCAATATCACCGGTTCGTACACATTTCTGACTTGTGGCTATACGAGGATGAGGCGGTTTCATTTTCCCTGTAAAAAAGGGTTTAAAGGGAGCCATCCCTGCCCCGACCAATAGTAATGTCGGATCGTCTTCCGGCACCAGGGAAGCGCTTGGTAAGATAAGGTGTCCTTTTCCTGCAAAGAATTCTAAATATTTACGTCGTAGTTCGTTCCCGGTCAAGTATATCTACCCCCACATATTGTTGGTATCTTTTTACTTTTCCTTGAATTATATACTACATCTTGACACGTTGTCAACGAGACTCGGCCTGCTCTAGCATCCAGCCTAGAGCATGTCTGGCAATGACCTTTATAATAGCTGCAGCCGGCACAGCCAGGAGTAACCCAAGCAATCCCCACAATTCTCCGCCGGCCAGCATAACGAAAACCACCGTCAAGGGATGTAACCCCACATTACCACCGATGATTTTGGGAGCAAGAATACTGCCCTCTAACTGATGCACCACAAAAAATAGCAGTACCACTTTTAGCGCAAGCCCCGGTGAATACAGCAGTGCCAAAGCAACAGCAGGAATTGCTCCTACGACAGCACCAAAATATGGGACGACATCCAACAACCCGGCAAAAATTCCAATCAATATCGCAAATTCCAGTCCAATAAGGTGCAGACCAAGGCTAACGAGCAGCATTACAAACAGACCGATCGTAGCTTGTCCCCGTATAACCCCGCTTAGTACACCGTCAATTTCTTCAAACATCAACAAAAATTCCCGCCGCCAGGCAATAGGAATAAATTCTTTGGCCTTTTGACCGATACCTTCCCAGTCATTCAATAAATAAAACGCTAATATCGGCGTAATCAACAAACCAATACTGTGGGTCATTAAGGATATTACACCATTAAAAATATCCCTCACAAATAACTGCAGTTTGATTTCCATTTCTGCGATGGATTCATCTATGACCGGACGCAGTGTCGTTGGTAGTATGACACTGTCATAGCGTGTACGCAAATCTTCAGCCAACGCTTGCACCCGTAAGGTAAAATCAGGTATCCTTGCCGCAAAATTATTGAGTTCCAGTAATACCGTTGGTGCAAGGAAGATAGCAACTAACCCAATAACACTGCCTAAAGCTGCGTATACCATCAGTATCGATGGTATACGCGGCGTACCTCTGCGGGTTAAGACACAGACTGCAGGGTTTAAAATATACGCGATGGCAAGAGCAATCACGAATGGATACAGAATGGAGCGTACCATCCATAAAAAAAATATTATACATAAGCCCGTAATCAGGAGTATCGCCATACGTAATTTTCGTCTCATATCATACAACGCACTGATCCTCCTTTTGATAATCTATCCAAACATATGAAGCCCGTTGACACTTCCGTTATTATATCGGAAGCTCAACGGGCTCTTCGTCTTTTACTTCGAACGGCCACACTCTAATCGGATAAACGGCTCATGATTCGACGCCGCATTTTGCCAGCCGATCTCAACACATCTTTTGCCGATGATTTGATTTCCCTGCTAATCATCAACTTTCTTTGGGGCTTATTTGTCGACAACACCAATCCTATCACGCTGCCAACCAAACCACCCCATACTAAACCACGCCAGAAACGCATTACATCTCCCCCTTTCAGGTATGATGCTGTAAATCAAAATTGCTTAGGCTCCCGTCAGCCTCTACATTATAAATACTGGACACCTCGTCACCATTCATCGCAAATTCCACACAGCAATCCCAGCAATAATACTGTTCAAGCGCAACACGTCCCGCTGTTTTATTGCCGCAAACAGGACAAAGAAACATCTCATCACCCTACTTAAACATTTTATTCTTCCTGTTCATCCTCTAAGAACGTATCAGCGACGATAACCGTTTCTTCCCCAATTTTTTGCGATAGGGGCAAAGGTATCGACCGCCTGCCTTCCAATAAATCCTGAATTACACTGTCTGAGACTTCATAACCAGTTAGAACCCCTGTTTCTTCATTAACGAAGATATCAGAAAGCGTCCCCATCGTTTTTCCCCCGGTGGTGACAATATGCTTGCCGATCATTCCTTCGCGGAGGTAAACGTAATCACCCATGTCCAATTCCTGTGCATCCACAATGACCGTTTCATGATCGATGGTAATTGTGTCATCACCAATATTGCGGATCTGCCCTATAGGAATACCCTTCGCACCATGAAACCAGTTGGCATGGGCTAGTAATATCCCAACCATCTGGAAACTTGTCGCATCAATCACAACGTCTTTCACTTCACCAAGTTGCTTACCGGTGGAAAGGTCTAAAACCGGCAGTCCCAGAAGCTCTTTAATTTTTCGCATAACAGCCTCCAAAACTCAACGGTGTTTCTAGCATGTCCAATTCCTGGCACAAATATACAGAACTCGGAACAAATTGTTATTTTTCAGTATCTTCTTTTTCACGGATACGCCGCCAATGGTATACATACACCGGCAATCCTACACCCATCAACGCGACACTGGTAAGCACACGTTGAAATTGATTATAACGCGCCTGCCGTTCCTGACGTTCTTTTTCTTCTGTAATCTGCTGCTGCATAACCTCCGGCGGAAAGTTGCTATCTCTCAGCTTCGTTTCATATAGATAGGGACTTGGTCCATATTCCGGCTGGGGATAAAAATAGTTTCCGATGGCCTGTACCCCCTCCACCCCGCCGATGACAATCATCATTAAGGTCACAAAACAAACGAGGTATAGATATACTGTCCGAATATCCCATTTAACCATGCTATGCTCCCTTTCTTTTGGCAGGCTCCCTTTGAGAAATTTCACCAGCATCATACTCTCTGTGTTTATAGTATCCTGAGAACGCCCTATTTAATCATATTTGGCAAGAAGATATCAGTACATAAAGTGCGGCGTGGTTTTCGCCATTGCCATAGCACGGCGTAAGCCGGGCTAACTCCCTATTCCCCGTCATTCTATTATTCTTTTTTTGAAGTTAAAAATATAAATGCCCCTTGGACCGGCTGAATAAGCCGGTCTTTTCCTATTGTGCAGGAATAAACATACTGCCAGGCCAAGGGGTTAAAAACTATAGTTTTAGGATAAACAATATTCTCCTATTATGTGTTGTTCATGCTATTAAATCCCCACAGAAACTATTGAACCGCAAAGGCGCAGGGACCGCAAGGGATTTAATTGAATTCCCTCTGCGTCCTCTGTGCCTCAGCGGTTCGTTTAATTTTAAACGCGAAGTTCGGCTGCTTTTTAGGATTATTTTAGTATTCGTAAGTAATTCATATTTGAGTGACCAGCACTACGCACTTCGACGGTTGCATTATCAAGTATCACAAAATATATTCGATAACCTCCGTCAATATTAATCACCCGATACCCACGACGCACCAATGGCTCTTCACCCTTTCGGCTTGTTATGGAAAACCTTTCAGGAAATTTTTCAAGACTTAGTATAGCTTCATCTAGTTTATTTATCAGTTCATTAACGGCTGAATCCACCGACTTCCTTGTTGTGTTTTCGCTTTTCCACTTTACTAATTCTTCGATATCTGACTGGGCTTTCGGCGTAATTAGTATATTGTACATCGGTTTTCACTCGCTCCTTTAGTCCTGCCATGAATGAACGATAATCCGACGATTTTCCTTCCGCACTCTCGGCTTCCGACTGTGCCAACCCTTGATACAGGGCAAGCAATTCCATTTTTTCTTCAAAAAAGTCCTGAGACATAACAACAAGATGATTAGAGCCGTTCTTCGTAATGAAAACTGGCTTATTTTCATTTAGACACATTTTTTCAATTTCCGAAATTTTATAACGCAAATCTGTGATTGGGCGAATCACGATAGATTTCATTCTATTTTGCCCCTTTCGTTAATCAAGTTCTGATTTCGCATTTTTTCGTTCTCATCCGCAAATAGAATTTTGCATTTAAAATATATCATAAATTGAGAGCAACTGCAATTTATTCTGATATTTTTATGATGTTATTATGATGCTTTGTTTTCAATAATGCGACAGGGGCCACTGTGTAACAGTCTAGTAAAAGTGCGCCTCACGATAGGTTAGCAAAAGAAATAGCCCTCACAGAATCCCTTGGTCTATCGGAGTATAAACTGTATCCGATTGACATAAGTGCAACCATCGGCTTACGCTACGACGCCCCTGCGACGGCCCTGGACGGGCCTAGTCCCGGACG
>Ga0074193_1001701_pt1 | contig 24656 bp, 20 predicted proteins | sample EPASupsiteHSE605_FD_64523 | JGI IMG/M metagenome (GOLD analysis project Ga0074193, IMG submission 64523) | Bioremediated contaminated groundwater from EPA Superfund site, New Mexico - Sample HSE6-05 | ecosystem: Environmental > Aquatic > Deep subsurface > Groundwater > Contaminated ... | reverse complement strand
GTAGTCGCTGTCGCCGGCAAATTAACACTTACAAAATCTGCCAGTCTGAAAACATCAGCACGTGAAACTACTTTAATATACTTCGGCACCTTATCCTGCCTTAGAGAAGGTGAATATGCTATTACCTGCATGCCTAATCCTTGAGAAGCCTTTCTGGCAGTCACGCGGGCAATTTTGCCGCAGCCGAGCAGACCGAGTGTTTTGCCTTCCAACTCCATCGCCTCTTGCCTTTGGTCTTTGACATAAAAATTACCTCTTTCGCAAAATTCTTTTTGAATGATACCAATTTCTCGTGCACAATAGAGCATGCTCAAAATTATATGTTCAGCAACTGAATTCGTTGTTGCTACCGGAGCATTAACAACTTGAATACCCTTCTTAGCAGCATGTTCCACATCAATATTGTCAACTCCAACTCCCAGCTTGCCAATTACCAGCAATTGCTTCCCAGCATCTATGACTTCCGGCGTAATTTTGGCTATTCGCACAATTAATGCCTGGCAATCAGCAATTTTCTCAATAATTTCATTGTCTTTCCATTGCTCCTGATATAAAATTTCGCAGTCATGATTCCTTAGAAATTCAATTCCTGACGGGTCTATATATTCTGTAATGAGAACTTTAAACTTCATAGCACTCCCTGCCTTTCGCAAAAATAAAAAGCCGGACAATTGGGTTAAACCCAATCATACGACTTTGTACAAAACAATTATATCATAACTTAATCATTTATTTACTTGTAGCATAATAAAAAAAAGCACTTCGAATGAAGTGCTTGATTTAGTGGTGGGCGGTGACGGGATCGAACCGCCGACATCCTGCTTGTAAGGCAGGCGCTCTCCCAGCTGAGCTAACCGCCCGGAATTGGTGACCGGTGGGGGAATCGAACCCCCGATACCGCCGTGAAAGGGCGATGTCTTAACCGCTTGACCAACCGGCCATTGGCTCCCCGAGTAGGACTCGAACCTACAACAACTCGGTTAACAGCCGAGTGCTCTACCGATTGAGCTATCGAGGAATTTTCGTGACTGGTAACGTCACAAGTGATATTATACGGGGATACCGTAATAATGTCAACACTTTTTTAAAAAAATCTCAGCCGCCATTTCTAACTTTCACGACGACCTTTTTAACCTGGTCTTTTTCGTTACCGACATTGCATCCAGGGCGATGTATTTCCCAAGGGAAAAAGATGGCGATATCGCCCGCCTTCATATTCACGAAGTTCTCGTTGTATGCTTTTTCGTAAAATAGCAAATCTTGCTTGTCCGCATAATTTTCAACTACTTTGTGTTCTTCAGTCAAAGGGCAGAAACCAATACTCTCTTTCCCTGAAACTAAAAATTGAACATCAATGTATTTAATGTGCGACTCTGGCTTTTTTTCTTCCCGGGGTTCTGTTTCATATGTATTAACACGGGCAAAGATGTCCCGTCCCTCTACCTCGTATTCACCATTTGGCAAGTCAGCAAAGTTTGTATCTCTGAGATAAGCCAAAGCCTTTCCAATGCGCAGGGACATATAAGGCAGCAAGTCATTGATTTTAGACAGATCAGTAAAAATCATTCGATTTACCTCCTTTCCAGAGTTATAAACTTTTATCTTCGACGCATAACTCTAATATCCTTTATTTAATTATTATCTTTGACAAAAAGTTCACTTTTAAGTTAAAATTGTAAGGATTAATATTTGAAAGAGGTAAGAAATGAGTTATTTAAACGTTACCAATGTATCTCATTCCTTCGGTGGTCGCCAGATCCTGGAGGATGTATCTTTTAAACTGCTCCGTGGAGAGCATGTCGGCCTAGTTGGTGCTAACGGTGAAGGCAAATCAACCTTTCTGAACATTGTCACCGGACACCTTTTACCAGACGAGGGCAAAGTAGAGTGGCCGGGCCGCGTAACTGTAGGCTACCTTGACCAGCAGAGCACGCTGCAAGCTGGTACGACCATTCGTGAAATCCTGAGAGCCGCCTTCGATAAAATGTACGCGGAAGAGCAGCAGATGCTGGAGCTTTACGACAAAATGGCTGATGCTTCACCGGAAGAACTCGACAAAATGATGATAACAGTTGGTGAAATCCAGTCAGAGTTGGAACACAGCGGTTTTTATTCACTTGATGCTAAAATAGAAGAAGTTGCCAATGGTCTTGGTTTAGGTGACATAGGCCTTGATCGTGACGTTGCAGATCTATCCGGCGGTCAGCGCAGCAAGGTCTTATTGACAAAACTTCTCCTGCAGGATCCTTCAATTATGCTGCTAGATGAACCAACAAACTATCTCGACGAAGAACACATCGAATGGCTAACTAAGTTTTTGCAAAACTATGAGAACAGCTTCATCCTGATCTCCCATGACGTTGCTTTTATGAACAAAGTAGTTAACGTAATTTACCATTTGGAAAATTGTACCTTAACCCGTTATACCGGTGATTATGATAAGTTCCTTGAGTTGTCTGCTATTTATAAGTCACAGCAAAACAGTGCTTATGAGCGCCAGCAGCAGGAAGTTGCTCAGCTAGAAGATTTTATAGCCCGCAACAAGGCAAGAATTTCTACAACCGGACGCGCCAAAAGCCGCCAGAAAAAGCTTGATAAAATGGATATTATCGAAAAACCAAGGGAAAAGATAAAACCAAACTTCAAGTTCAAAGAAGCACGTACGCCTAGCCGTTTCATCGTAGAAGCGAAAGACCTTGTCCTTGGCTATGATGCTCCCCTTACAAGACCTGTTTCTTTCTCCCTGGAACGCGGGCAAAAGATTGCCATCAAAGGTGTTAACGGCCTCGGCAAAACAACACTGTTAAAAACCATCCTCGGCCAAATTCAGCCACTGGCCGGCAAGGTTGAACTTGGTGAGTTTTTGGTGCCAGGTTATTTTGAGCAGGAAGAACGCACTAAGAACGAAAATACTGCTTTGGAAGAAGTATGGGCTGAATATCCAGGCATGACAAACTATGAAATCCGTGCCGCTCTTGCAGCCTGTGGCTTGACCAACGAGCATATTACCAGCAAGGTTTTCGTTCTCTCTGGCGGTGAAGCTGCTAAAGTACGTCTTTGCAAACTAATGCTTAGAGAAGTAAATTGGCTGGTTTTGGACGAACCTACCAACCATCTTGACGTTGATGCCAAAGAAGAACTAAAAAAAGCCCTCAAGGAATTCAAGGGCAGTGTTCTCTTAGTTTCTCATGAGCCGGAATTTTATGAAGACTGGATAACCTCCGTAATGAATATCGAAGATTGGACAACAAAAGTTATATAGCAAAAAAACACCAAGCAAACGCTTGGTGTTTTTTTATAATAAGTTTTTGATTTTAGGGAAAATACGCAGAGCGTTATCATAAAAAAATGCCTGGTGCCATTCTTCCGGAATGACTTTTTTCATCAACGCAATGTAGTTTTTAATATTAACCAGTGGCCAATCAGTGCCATAAATCACTTTATCATATCTGTCAAAATAATCCAGCCACATGCGCAGATAATCATAATATGCTTTATTTTTAGCATAAAAACTTTCCGCTTCAAAATTGCCAAAAGCCAAACCTGACAACTCCAGGAAAACATTATCATTTTTTGCCGCAACTTCAACTGCGTCGACAAGCCAGGGATTACCACAGTGAGCAATGACAAAACGAACATCAGGATAGCGTACTGCTATTTCATCAACAGTAAGGGGATGTGCGTATTTTAAAATGGCAGTCGTATTTGAAGTATCACCTGTATGAATTACCACCGGCAAATCATATTTTCTTGCTAACTCATACAGCGGATTATGAACACTGTCATACACATAGACATGTCGATATCCGGGATAAAGTTTTATCCCTACACATTGAGGTGTATTGACATACCGTTCGAACTCCAGTGCAGTTTTTTCCGCATTATCTTGAGTTAATTCATCGCTTTTTACGCCACAGCAATACCCTATAGTCCGAGGCTGATTATATTCCTTATAGTTAAATTTGCCGGCAAGATCAGGAACACGCGGTGTGCTGCCGCCGTAGACTGCTTCTTCACCTTCGGCATTACCCATGGCAATGGAAAATACCACGTCGTTCTCAGCGCATGCCTTGAGATAATGTTCTGAGGTATTTTCGTGTCCAGCTTGCTTAGCTGCCTGGTGGAAACCTTCAACATCATAGAAGTGCATGTGAGCATCAATTATCTTCAATATCAGCACCCTGTTTCTGTTCAATTTTTGTATGTATCCAGTCGAATTTTTCTTTTAATTCATTCCGGCATTGTTCCAGATTAGAAATAGTACACTGCATCACGCCTTGGTCATAAGTTAGTCTGCGTCCATAACTGCTAAGAGAAACCAGACTGCCGTCAGTTCTAAACATTGCCTGATTCATCGAAAGATACCATTTATCTTCTTGGGCAAGCCTTTTACTGTCTATTTCGAGAATCAGTATATAATCAGCACCTACATTTCTGGCATCCTCCACCATTTGTCCAAGATCATATTTTGTAGAATCATAAAGGTCTGCATTATTTTCTAAAACAATGTAGCTAGGTAAAACTGTCCGATACTCATCTAAAATAAACCTCTTAATATTCGGTGTAAACGGTCGAGATTGTATATTTCTTGGCGCACCTACTACAATTGCTACCAAAGGCTCTCCATTAGTTATTTTCTTATCTGGCTGCTCTTTCAATATTCCTGCTTCAATAGAGCTGTCATAAGCTTCATAATAGTTTTTCACAGCTAAATCGAAATAATAAGATACAGGGTGTTGATAATCGGCAAAACGGCTGGAAAGATTAAATATTTTTTCTCTGCCAAACTGCTTAAAGCCCCCGATAAATGTTTGCAATCCACCCGGAATCGGGTCATGGGAGGTTTTAATGCGAAGCAAGTCAATCTTATCTCCGTAAGCTTCCGCAAACGCAGCATTACCTATAGCCGGTGCGCCAAAAGTAATTACAGGCACCTTTTCCTTGGGAATGCCCATGCTCACTAGTCTTTCAGCGAATAAAGTTGCCGCGGCACCACCCAGGCTATGTCCCGTCAAAAGCAATACCGCGTCAGGATCATCTCTTAGAATAGTCGCCATATCTTTATTGCTTCCATCACCTGCCACTTCAGGTTTTAAACTAAAGGCAGCATTTACATATTCATTAAAACCCCTGTGAACCGCTGGTACGGAAGTATCTTTAACCTCTTGCGCCATTTCGGCAAACTCTTCGGGGCTGGTGCCGCCATAAGCAACTTTAGAAGTTGCGAAATTAACTTCCCAGTCTTTGAGCGAAGCGCTGCCTCTGAAAGCCAACACAAACAACTTTTGTCCTTGTGTGATTGTTTTATTATAAGCAAACGTAAAATTAGCTTCACGATTGCCATCATTAACAGAATATGGTTGAATAACAAAACCATATTCTCCCAGATAAGAATACTCTGAAGCAATACCGTCAGGAACGTATGTACCGGCGCATGTAGCAGCCGCTAGAGCAATCAGATGCGCCTCATCATATTCCTGCAATACTTTTTGTTTGTTTATATTAGCTTCGTCTCTTTCTTCAGCAGCTGCGATTATGGGGAATGTAACTAACAGCAGCAGTGTTAAGACCAGCATAAAGTTTCTTTTCATATCGATACCCCCTTGATACACCATTATACATTAATAAAAAGCGAAAAAAAAGAAGGAGCATTTTCTAAGAAAATGCTCCTTCGATTTGTTCAGTAGTTATATTATTAAAATTAATTAATTACTATAATTACAGACGAACAACGTTTGCAGCTTGTTCACCGCGGTTGCCTTGGACAACATCGAATTCAACTGCTTGACCTTCTTCAAGGGTTTTGAAACCTTCAGATTGAATTGCGGAGAAGTGTACGAAAACATCGCCACCATCTTCACGTTCGATGAAACCATAACCTTTTTCTGCGTTGAACCATTTTACTTTGCCAGTCATATTTCTTGGCCTCCTAAAAATAAAAAATATTTCCGAAAAAAGTGCTACATGAAAACTCCGCTGCACGTGCGTTAAAGTATTCTCTGCAAGTCGGCCTTCTTTCTACCTGCTCATTATAGCATGGGGTCTTGACTTTGACAAGATATATAAAACATTATTTACACTTTTGGAAAAATTCAACAATGTCCAATATCTACCCATAATCAGAATTATCTTGAAGTTTTTATCAACAATTCTTTTTCTGCTTTTTTGAGCTTTTTAAGTTCATTTTCTCTTTTAAGGGCTGCAGATTTATCTGGCATTTCTTCAAAATAAACCATTTCAATCGGCAGCCTGCCTCTGGTATATTTTGCACCTTTACCACTTTGATGTGCCGCAAGTCTTTGTTCCAGATCATTTGTCCAGCCGGTGTACAGCGAACCATCACCACAACGCAGGACATATACATACGAAGACAACTTATTTTATGACCTCAACGGTTTCCATCTTTACATCTTCAAGTGGGCGATCACGGAAATCAGTTTTGGTTACGCCGATTTTGCGCACAACATCCATGCCTTCAACGACACGGCCGAAAATAGCATGGTGGCCATTAAGCCAAGGGGTTGGTGCCAAAGTAATGAAGAATTGGCTGCCACCTGTATTTGGTCCTGCATTAGCCATAGAGAAGTAGCCTTCGTCATCATGAGTCAAGCCTTCACCGAATTCATCAGCAATCTTGTAACCAGGGCCACCCATACCAGTTCCGGTAGGATCTCCGCCTTGAATCATAAAACCATCAATAACGCGGTGGAAGATAATGCCATCGTAAAATTTCTTTTCAACTAATGAAATAAAATTCTCGGTAGTTTTTGGTGCTTTGTCCTCGAACATTTCGGCCACGAATTCACCCATATTTGTTTTAAATCTTATTTGTCTGTTTTCGCTCATTTCATCTGCTCCTTTTTTATATAAAATTACTTAGAACTTCTCCGCAAAGCTTTAAACCTTAAAAAGGCTGCTCCATCTTCAAATGAAGCAGCCTCGTGGAAACTAAACTATTTTATGTCCATCGTAAATTTCGCCACCGGCATTCGGCAGCAATTTATAGCGTTCAGTCCACAATGTTTTGTATTTTACTGCTTGTGCATGGATATCGTCCAAATGACCTTCCGGCAAAGTCTTCAGTATTTTAGCCGGTACTCCGGCCACCAAAGAATTCGGAGGAATAATAGTTCCTTTGGTAACAACCGCACCAGCTGCTACAATACTACCGGTACCAACAACCACACCATCCAAAACAGTTGAACCCATACCAATCAGGCAATGATCTTCAACAGTGCAGGCATGAAGAATGGCGCCATGGCCAACAGTAACATAATCGCCAACGATGCATGCATACTTATCTGAAACGTGAACAACGGTATTGTCCTGAATGTTGCTATAGTTACCGATTTCTATACGGTTAACATCGCCTCTGACGGTACAGTTATACCAAACACTGCTGAACTCCTTCATTTTTACTGCGCCTATAATAGCTGCGTCTTCTGCTGCCCAGGCTTTCTTATCAATTTCCGGTAAAATGTCATTAAAAGATTTAATCACTTTTACTCACCTTCTCTTTAATTTATCATTACTTGCACAATTATTATTAAATAATTCCCCAATTATGTCAATAAATAACACTTATGTTTCACTTTATGTTCACCAAATTTCCTTATCCCCCTGCTGCTTGACCTTGGTGAAATAGATATGCAGTCCGGTACAAATCAAAACCAAGCCTGTAAATACTAAAATGTATTTGGTAGCCATAAAGGTTCCCATAAAACCGCCAACGAGAGGCCCAACTACACCGCCTGATTGCTGTGCCGCCGTTACCAGTCCAAAGGCTTTGCCCCTCACGAGCGGATCTGTTGTCTTCACTATACCGGCATTAATATTAGGTGCCGCACCAGCCAGGAAAAGCCCGAAAACAAACTGCACTAAACCAAACTGCCAGATATCACTGACAAAAACCTGACATAGATTAGTCAGACCTGCGCAAACCATGACAAAAAACAGCGTTTTAGCAAAACCAACTCTTTGACCAGTCTTACCCCAGAAAGGTGCTGCCATAATACCAGCAATGCCAGCAAGTGAAAAAACCACACCAGAAGCCTTAACTGCGCCATCCATACCACCCATCAATTCCTTGACATAGATAGTCAAAAGCGGCTGAATAATCAAAAGACAGGACTGTACCAAGAAGAATAGTCCCATGATATATAAAAGTTTCTTGTTATTTACCGCCATACGTAAATCTTCCAGCACACTTCTTCTTGCTCTTGCTTTAGCCGCGCTGTCTGCGATGATATCCTGTACGTAGTAAATTACGCCGCATGTTGCTAACGCTAAAGCTCCCGAAGCAACATAAAAAGAGAAACGCATCCCGAACCATTCACTGACATAGCCACCAATTAAAGGTCCTATTACAGCGCCGCTGGACACAGCAGCCTGCATCCAGCCCATACCCCAGCCAAGCTTTTCTGGTGGCAGCGTAGAAGAGCAAAGCGCCATCGACGCCGGTACAAAACCGCTGATGAAGCCAGTCAAAGCTCTTACTGCCAGAAGTTGGTGAGGTGTTTGCGCCAAAGAAGACAGCCAATAACAAATAGCCAGCCCGAAGCCAGCCCTTATCGCCATCTTTTTTTGCCCCACCCTGTCAGCCATAGCACCCCAATAGGGAGCCATGATTGCTGAGCCAAAAAAAGTTACAGAAAAAATCGTACCCGCCCAAATATTGACAGAGGAGGAAGAAACCCCCATTTCCTGCAGCAAATAGAGAGGAAGAAAAGGAACAACCATAGTATAACTTGCACAAGTCAGGAATACTCCTATCCATAAAACAAGTAAATTCCTTCTCCAATTAATGTTTCCTATACTATTTACGCTTTTGTCTGTACTTTTAAGGGCCATTTTTTCATCTCCGTCAAACTAATTCCCACAATTATACCACTTCTTTATCAATCTTTCCAAAATTACCAGCAAAAGAATTTGCCAAGTTTCACCTCTCTTGGATATAAAGCTTCTTTTTCAATAAAATTTCTCTTCAAACAATTTTACTTTCTTTGTTAATTATAAGCACAATTATAGCAAAAAGGCAAAAACACTTTTATGTGTTTTTGCCTTTAATTTAAATAGTAAGTAAAATTATTAACTACTGCAATTTTATCTGTTAAGCATGATGTTCCTGAGCTTCAGAATCAATTGAGTCTTCCTCCGCCTCAGAGTTAAACAGCTTTCTTACGCTTTGCGATGCAATCAGCAGGGCAAGGACAATCAAGGCAATTGCTACAACAAGCTGTAATCCGTCTGTCAGCAAAGAGAAACCGCCGGTGGTCAGGAATTTCTTAACTATGCCGTAAATAGACATCAGAAGAGCAATGACAGTAGCACAGAACATGAAGCACATAGGGATATAAAGCATCCTGCCCTCGCGTCCGGTTACCTTCAGGAAAACCGCAAGAGCTATAAGAACAAGTGCCGAACACAACTGATTAGCGGCACCAAACAGTGGCCAAACATTCATGTAACCACCAAGGCAGAGCAAATAACCAAAGAACAAGGTAATCACAGTCGCAAAGTACTTATTGGTCATAATCTTCTGCATCGAAGTCATTTTTGCTGGATCTGTCGTATCACCAGTGAAAAATTCCTGGAAACACATACGGCCAATACGTCCAACAGAATCAAGTGTTGTCAAGGCCAAAGCAGAGACACACATTGTAATTACGCAAGTTGCCACATGTTTGGATAAGCCGAACATGGACATGAAATTACCAACAGAACCGGAAAAAATCTGAAAAGGAGTTCCTTTAGGCATAACGCCGCCGGTGGCTGCGGCACCGACAACGATAAGAGAGACAACAGCCAAAATTGTTTCAATCATCATGGAGCCGTAACCAACAAACAACATATCTTTCTCATTAGATACCGTCTTGGAGGAGGTCCCGGAAGAAACCAGGCTATGAAAACCGGAAACCGCACCACAAGCAATCGTAATGAACAGTATTGGGAACAAAGGTTTGCCATTTACTTCAAAACCATTAAATGGTGCCAACTCGATTGTTGGGTTAGTAAAGACTACACCAATGACGCCGCTGGCAATCATTCCCAACAGCAGGAAAGAACTCAGATAATCACGCGGTTCCATCAAAAGCCACATAGGCATAACTGCCGCCATAAACATGTAGGCAAAGACAACATATATCCAAGTGGTTTTATCAAAATACAAAGGATAAGCAATACCAGCCGCAAGCATACCCAAAATCAGCAAAATGCCAACTGCCAGTTTCGGTTTTTCTGATAACGGATAACTCTTCAAGAATAGCCCGAAGAGAATTGCCACAACAATATAAAGCATGGAAATTGAGGCAGCAGCAGCATTAGGCGTTACCTGAGCACCAGCAGCAGTAAAACCATTGAAAGTACCAGCAACGATATCAGCGAAAGCAGCAGTAATTAAAAGAGTAAACAACCATGAAAATAGCAAGAACATGCGCTTTCCTGTCCTACCGATATATCTTTCAATAAGCATACCCATTGATTTTCCTTCGTTTTTCACCGAAGCATAAAGGGCCGTAAAATCCTGCACTGCACCAAAAAAAATGCCGCCTACCATTAACCAAAGCATGACCGGTACCCAGCCGAACATAGCCGCAATGATAGGACCGGTAACAGGTCCAGCACCAGTTATCGATGAGAATTGATGAGCAAAAACAGTAAATTTGGACGATGGTACATAGTCGTTGCCATCTTCAAAGACATAAGCTGGTGTTTTTGCTTTCGGGTCGATACCCCATATTTTTGTCAACCAGCGGCCATAGATAAAATAACCGCTCAAACACACCAAAAGAGCAATTCCTAACAACGTCAAACCATTCATAATCAAACTACTTCCTTTCAGATTTTTGCTTGCCGCAAAATGTCGCGATCATTTCTTAGTAAGCTGGTATTAACAGAATATCCAGCAGTTTCTTTTCCCAGCTTTGGAGCGCAAAAACAAAAAACCTTCGTCTTCAATACGCGTTAGCGTAATTGAAGACGAAGGTTAAACCTCCGCGTTACCACTTCATTTGCCGATTACTCAGCCAGCTTTGTCATATCGGGAAAAATTTCCGAATACGCTTCCTTTTAACGGTAGAAAACCGGACACTGCCTACTATACTTCAGCATGCTGCTCTCAGAGGAGAAAAACAAAAACTTTACACCAGCTCACACCAAACGTTGGCTCTCTGCAGAAAAGGTCTTTTATTTTTATATTCTGTTCATAGCATTTTAAATATTCTGTTGAAAGTCAGTGTAACACCAGCCTTGTCAGCTGTCAAGCACTTTGTAAAGTTTCTTCATTAAAATTAGGATTTTTATTCATCAGTAAGCACGATATGCTTTCCAACGGCATGTATAATTAAACTATCGCCGATAGGTCTATAACAATTCATATTGTTCTTCACATTCTGTAAATAACATATCACAAAAAGTCATTGACAATATTTCTTAATAGTAATATATTACTTAACAATAAAGGTAAACCGAGGAATAAGAATAGTAAATATAGCTATTTATTTTCAGAGAGCTGCAGGGGCTGTGATTGCAGTAATAACGGCTATATCGAATGGACTTATGAGGGTGGGAAGAAAAGCGTCTTATTGCTGAGTAATGCCCAACGGGATCTCCGCCCGTTAGCAAGGGAGCATATATGTCAGTATATGGAATAAGCGGGTGCTTTGCACCAAATTGAGTGGTACCGCAGAAGCTGGTTAAGGCTTTTGTCTCAGTAAAAATACTGTGACAAAAGTCTTTTTTATTTTTCATTATGCTAAAAAACAAATTCAAGTTGTTATAAAAAGAAAAGGGGTATAAATATGCTAAAGAAAGTTCCGCACAGACTATATCTTACAGAAGATCAAATGCCAAAACAATGGTACAACCTCAGAGCAGACATGAAAGAAAAATGCGATCCCCTGCTCAATCCAGCAACAATGCAGCCCATCAAAGAAGCCGATCTTTATCCTGTTTTTTGTGAAAAATTAGCCGCCCAAGAAATGGACAATGATACAAGGTATTTTGATATACCTGATGAAATACAAGACTTCTACAAGATGTATCGCCCCTCCCCATTAATAAGAGCCTATAATCTGGAAAAAGCACTAGGAACGCCTGCCAAAATTTATTACAAGTTCGAAGGCAACAATACCTCCGGCAGTCATAAGCTAAATTCGGCAATTGCCCAAGCATACTATGCCAAAGAACAAGGTTTGACAAGCCTGACCACAGAAACTGGTGCAGGACAATGGGGAACTGCATTGGCAGAAGCATGTTCCTATTACAATATTCCGCTCACAGTTTTTATGGTAAAGTGCTCTTACGAGCAAAAACCTTTCAGGAAAATAGTTATGCAGACCTTCGGGGCTAATGTTATACCGAGTCCAAGCAACACCACAAATGTAGGCCGCAGCATCCTGGAAAATGATCCTCTGACAGGAGGCAGTCTTGGCTGCGCTATCTCCGAGGCAATCGAAAAAGCCGTTACTACACCAGGCTGTCGCTATGTTTTGGGTTCAGTCTTAAATCAGGTGCTTCTGCATCAATCTATTATTGGGTTGGAATCAAAACAAGCAATGGAACTTATCGATGAATATCCCGATGTCGTCATAGGCTGTGCCGGCGGTGGTTCGAACCTCGGCGGTTTGATTGCTCCTTTCATGCAAGACAAGCTGCTTGGCAAAGCATCCCCGCGGATTGTGGCAGTAGAGCCAGCTTCCTGCCCTTCGCTTACGCGCGGACGTTATGCTTACGACTTCTGCGATACCGGCAAAGTAACACCTCTGGCAAAAATGTATACGCTTGGCAGTGGCTTCATGCCTTCACCAAGTCATGCCGGTGGTCTGAGATATCATGGCATGTCACCAATTTTGTCCAAACTATATCATGACGGTTACATGGAAGCAGTTTCTTACGAACAGACAAAAGTATTCGAAGCTGCCGTTTTATTCGCTAAGCAGGAAACCATCCTCCCTGCTCCTGAATCTGCCCATGCCATCCGCGGCGCTATTGATGAAGCGCTCAAATGCAAAGAATCAGGTGAAGCAAAAACCATTTTGTTTGGTTTGACCGGCACGGGTTATTTTGATATGACCGCCTATAACGCTTTTAATGAAAAAACGATGACAGATTATATTCCGAGTGACGAAGACCTGGCAAAAAGTTTTGCCGGTTTACCAGAAGTAAGCAATAACAAATAAAGTAAGCCACAAGCCAAAAGACCATTTCGCGCTGACATTCAGTGCGAAATGGTCTTTTTAATAAGAGAATGTTTACCAGATACCGATAATTCTTTGAACCAATAAAGAAGCAATCGCAACAGCGCTCCAACAACAAACGCCAAGGAAAATAGGTTTAAACCCGTTTTTGATCAACTTCTTTAAATCTGTATTGAGGCCAATCGCAACCATAGCCATAACAATCATGTATTTACCGGCAACAACAAAAATATCCGATACTGCCCCAAGCTTCAAAAAAGTATTAAGTAATGCTGTTACAAGAAACCAGAGGACAAACCAAGGGAAAACACTGGCGATGCTGAAACTTTTTTCTGACTCCTGATTTTTTCTTGCATTACGTGCTGTAAAGATTGCCAACACTAAAGTTATAGGTACAATCATTAATGTTCTTGTCAGTTTAACTATTGTCGCGTAAGCAAGTGCGGTATCATTGCCTGACATATTGCTCCAGGCTGCGCCGGCGGCCACAACTGATGAAGTATCATTAATAGCCGTGCCTGCCCACATGCCAAAGCCAATATCACTCATGCCAAAAGCAGTCCCCAACGCGGGAAAAATAAATACTGCAATAATGTTGAAAAGAAAAATGGTAGAAATTGCGTGTGCAACATCTGCATCTTTAGCTTTGATAACAGGCGCCGTCGCCGCAATCGCTGAACCGCCGCAAATAGAAGTACCGACACCTATCAAGGTGGTCATTTTGCCCTCAACACCCAGCATTTTCCCTACAAAATAAGCAGTAATAAAAGACGCTGTAAGCGTACTGACTATAATAGATAATGATTCTGTTCCAACTTGTAATACATGAAAAAGATTCATGCTGAAACCGAGAAGAATTATTGAATATTGCAGAATTTTTTTCGACGTATATTTTACGCCGCCTTCAAAAGATGCTCCCGTAAAAATATTGGTAAACAAGTTAGCACTTAATACTTTCGGGAAAAACATAATCACCAGCATGCCTATAATAATCCCTATCACAGGACTCCCAACGATTGGGAACATATTACCCAAAAACCAGGCTGGTATGCCAAAAATAAAACAAAGTATTATACCTGGTAAAAACTTTTTCAAATTAATCATCACTTATCCTTTCGCTGTAAATATTTGTTTCTTTGATTTTACTGAACGAATGTACTTTTGTAAAATACTATTATATAATAAACTTCATAGTATTTTACCTATATTAAGAAGGGATATAAGATGACAATACGGCATTTAAGAATATTCATTACAGTGGCTGACCTGGGAAGTATGACTGCGGCAGCAAAGGCATTATACATTTCCCAACCAACTGTCAGTCAGGCAATAACAGAATTAGAAACACACTATGGCATAAAACTCTTTGAGCGTCTTTCCAAACGCCTCTTCATAACCCAAAACGGTTCCCGTCTTTTAAGCTATGCGCGTCATATAACCTCTCTAGTGAACGAAATGGAACAGGTCATCAAAAACCCGGAGGAAATCGGCAGCATGACGATTGGGTCTAGTCTTACCATCGGCGAATGTTTACTGCCTGCTCTGATAAGTACTTTCAGCAAGAAACATCCTAATTTTCAAGTTAATGCCATTATCAAAAACACCTTGGATATTGAAAACCTGATAGCTCTGAATATTGTTGACTTTGCAGTAGTCGAAGGCATGGTACATTCCACCGATATCATCACAGAACCTTTTGAAAATGACGAGCTGGCTCTCGTCTGCGGCAAAGAGCATCCTTTGTATAACGTTAAAACTGTTTCTCCAGATGAACTCACTAATATTAATTTCATCGTAAGGGAAAAAGGAAGCGGAACGCGGGAACTATTCGAAAATGCTATGTCTGCGAACGAAATTCAGTGGCGCCCCTCGTGGGAGTGTAGTGGCTCTGATATTATTAAAAGCGCCGCCGTAAACGGTATTGGCGTGGCCGTTATATCCAGGCGTTTGGTCCAGCATGAATTAAAGAAAGACTTGCTTCATGCCTTCCAAATTGAAGGACTTGAGCTAAAAAGAAAATTCAGCATCGCTTATCATAAAAACAAATACTTAACAGAATCAATGCAAACATTCATGTCTCTGTGCAAAAACATATAAAGTCTCAGGCAACCAAAAAGACAGGCATCGTAATTTACTATGCCTGTCTTTGGTTATTTTTCAGTTATTTTCATGAACAAAGGGGAAAAATTTAATATCTTCTTTTATCATATGACCAACAATAAAGTCATCAAATATGAAGGAAAAAAACGCAGACGGCTTAAGCTTTCCGCTCAAATAAGCCTCTTTCATCCTTAGCGCATCGGCAATGATTAATTTATGTGCCTCGGAATGTTCTTTTGCTCCAGAGAACTTTGAATTGTTCAATATTTTCTCTTCACTATTAAAATGATAAACCACATGATCTAAAAATTCATCTAATTTAGGCTCTATTTTTTCCTTGGTTTCATCGGAAAAAACATCAAATATCAGCTCATTGCCAAATCTGACCAGCTCACGATGTTGTTTATCTATTTCCTCATTGCCGCTTTCCCATTCACTTTTCCATTCGATTTGTACCGTTGCCACTGGAAATTTCTTATCCAGATCATCAGCATTGAAAACACGGTTTCTCCCAGTTTCTTTTGCATGATACAAGGCGTCATCAACTCTTTTGTACCAGGTAATACGATTATCTTCTTTTCTTTTTTCAGCAACTCCAAAACTGGCAGTAACTTTGCCGACTGATGGATGCAAAAAACTCTCAATGGCAATACGCAGTCTTTCAGCAGTTAAAACCGCATTTTCAGCATCAGTATCCGGCAATAGCACCACAAATTCTTCGCCGCCAGTTCTGATTACGCTGTCGTTGTCCCGTACCTCGGCTTGAACTATTTTTGCTACACGTTTTAAAACTTTGTCACCCATCAAGTGTCCCCAATTATCGTTAACTCTTTTAAAATGGTCTATATCCAACAAAAGCATGGAAAGTGGTTTTTTGTTACGTTCTGAGTTTTTCATGGTGTTTTCCAAAATTCTAATACCGGCGCTTCTGGTTAAACAACCTGTCATAATATCATGGCTAGCTATTTCCTTAAGTTTTTTGTTCTCTGCACGATAAAGAGAAAACAAAATAGTGAAAACACACGCAGCAAAAGTAATGGTTAATAATAATGACGGCAGTCCAAATAACCTTTTTAAGCCTATCAAATAACCATTTTCATCATTTGCGTAAGGGATAACCTCAGCCGGAACATGTGAAATAAGGAACCATGCACCATCAGCACCTTTTATTGCTATATCTTCGTCATTGGTACCTACCAATTTGGTTCTGGCTTCAACATCAGGCTCGATCATGCGGAAAGTAAATAAACCCATTGGCCCAAAAAACTGTCCGTTTTTTTCTGTTGTAATACGTGCCCATTCGTCAGGAAAATTATTAGCAAAAGTGTCTTCCGATTTACCAGTGTACATGAATGCCCATTCATTCTTCGGGTCGGGTCCGGCTAGCCAATAGCCTTTCTCATTCACGAGCTGCATATAATTTGTTTCTTGATTTGCACGTTTGATATTATCAATTACGTAGCGGCCAAAATAATTAAGGACTACTATGCCGCATTTTGTTCCGTCCTGATCAAAAACAGGCATTCCGAAACGCAATGTAGGTTTTACCGGCTCTTCTATTTTGCCGTTTTCCACATTTAAATCCAAAGGTGAGCGATAGATATTTCTTTCATCAAGCTTTATAGTTTTGGCAAAATATTGTCTATCTTTTTTATTTTCTAATGATCCTTGCTCTACAATTGCAGGTTTTCCATCGTTAAAGTTGATTCTGACCTTTTCATTGCCCTTTGCGTCAATGTAACGAATTTGATCATATTTTTTCATCTTACTGACAAAAAGCAGCCATTCATTTTCTAGATCTTCTTTAGAACCCTTACCCGTAATATAGTTTTTGAAAACCGCGCTTTCTTCCAAATATAATAAATCAGAAACACGTTCGTTCAATTCATTAGCAATCAGTCTTTTTTGGCTAGAAATGAATATTTCGTGTTCTCTGGCTAAAAAAGCTCTGTCTGTATCAACATCATGTTTTTCAAAAATTGCGTAAGCAAATATTAAAACCAAAAACGTTACCACAAAAGTAATCGTTAAGGTTTTTACGTGCTTAAATATCTGCGTAAAAGAGCTTTCCGGCTTATCCATAATCTGTTCCCCGCTTGTTTTCTGGCTTTTTAATTATGTACTACTGAAACATTCGCCACAGCGCTGGTTATCCCTGCCTGCCTTCGCACTATAATAGGTATTTTTACCAAATCTGCAAGTTATCTACCGAAAAATGTGCAGGTTCTCATGCAGAAAAAAACACCACCTTTTAAGTGGTGTTTTTTATCTTGCATGTTGTCGTTGGCGGAATCTGAGCATTTATTTTTTAGAAGCACGGGCATGGTTCCATCCTTATTTGTCCAATTACCTTACCTTTATTCTTCGCCGCCGCAACTTTGCCCTCTTTAGGACGTACATGGTCACAACTATACTTTTTAGGATTAAATGGCTTATTGCGGCAATCTTTCAGTATTTCTACTGCTGTTTCCGGTTCATAATAGGAAAATGGCAAAATGCCAAAGGCAACTCCTAACAAATCGCTTACCTTTTTTTCCAATTTTTCTTGATCAAAAGAAAGCTTCTCGCCGCATTCCTTTATTAAGCCAATATGATATGTGCAAACTTGGACATCATCATATTTGTAAACACTATCTTTATCACTGCAGCCGGAAAGTTGAATTGCCATAGATGACACTATCGCTTCAAGAGCCTCTTCGTACTGCTCATTAGCCATATATCTTATGGCCAAATATGATGCACTTCTGTCTAAAGCTCGCCAATCTTTCATCCTACCGTATATGAGAAACTCTTCTTCGATTTCCGCTATGCTTTTATCCCTCATTCTTTTTTCAGCCATGATAACATCCTCCCTTATAGGCTGTTTAAGATCATAGACAAACTCATAAGTTATTCATCCGCTTTATATCATTATTCCTAGTTATCTTCGCTAAATATTTGCAATCTCCTGCTATTTTTTAGTTTTTTCTAAATATTTTGAATAAATTGAAAAACTAAACGTATTGTCTTTATTTATCGACTTAACTTCTAAAAAAAACTCTCTTGAAAATGAATAAACTGACAATACATTTAGGTATTGTATGAAAAATATAATATGAATACATATAAAAAAGACACTACAGATAATATCCGTAGTGTCTTAGGTTTTCTCAAAGCAATGTCAAAACAAGCTTCGATAATTTCAATGTGGTGCGGTTGGTGGGATTTGAACCCACACGGGTCTCCCCGCCACCCCCTCAAGACTAACCTCAGATATACCGCCAGTAATAACATAGGTAATTCCTTTGTTATCCTTATAGCAGCTTGCTCTGACGAAAACCTAGGGTGCGCTATGGAATAGCGTTACCTTTTGATAGATAATGCTTTTACAAAACGAGTATAAACCTATGAAAGAACACAGTCAAGCAAAATTTTTCAAAAATATATGAACTTATGTGTATGACTTTAATTTATAGCCTAAATTAGTGTCAATTTACGGTATAAATAGCACTTTTTAAGCATAAATCGGAATCACAGGTATGAACACAAGGACTACAAAATTTTAACCTCAAAAATGCCATTTAAATGCACTTTTTGCCAATATAGTTTCAAATGATGCAACCATAGGTTTTATAACTTGTTGCAAATATTATTTATCTAACTGATATTTACTATTTAATTCTTGATTTGCAGTGCATTAATTTCTACTTCCATTTTCTCAATTTCATTTAATACATCTTCAAAAGGTGGTTGGTCTCCATATATCATATTTCTCATATGTTGATAATCGCTTTTCAACCCTTCGATATATTCTTCTTTTGGCATAAGTTTCATGCTACCAATTTTAGCATCTTCATATTTTGCCCAAGCACACGGATAAAATTTTTCTTTAAATGCAACAACTTTTTTTAAAAGATCAATTTCTGAAAATGCTTTTTCTTTCACTTCGCTTTGACTCATACAATATAAGTCATAATAATGTCGTGAATACCTTTGTGGCAACGCTGTACCATTCCGATTTGCTTCACGGTGAAGAATCGTAACTTTTTCCCAAAAAGTACGTTCCGGCTTTACTGTTAAAACAGATGTTTCGGTACTGTCGAACAATTGCGGATACTGCTTTGCGGCATATGGCTCAATTAATACCTGTTCTGCTGGCGTCCATGCTGCTAAAGTACCAATTTCAAGACAAATTTCTTGCAAAATTGACGTATCGCTTAAAGTTCTTGGATAAGCAAATCTAATTGTTTGTTTATTAACTGCATCAATATGTAAATTTGCATCTGTACATAATAAATTTGAAAAATCTTGTTTTAACGTTTCTATAAAGTCTCCTCCAAGAAAGTTTTCTGTTAGTCTATTTGCTTCTTTATTAAAGGCATCTTGCTTAGTTTTACTCCGTTCTTTCCATGGTTCATCCTGTTCATACCCAATCAAACCCCAGTCCATAATTAAGTCAATGTCCTCAGAAAACCTTTGTATTAAATCGTAACCCTTTGATAAGCTTGTCCCGCCTTTAAAAGTAAAGCTATCTTTCCAAGCACATCTGTGAAATAAATAATCTAAAACCCAACAAACCCAAAAATCTTTTTCTACAATTGCTTCATGTAATTTCATCTTTTGTGCTGTATTCCGAAATAAATCCTCCCTATCGCTTGAGGGAATTTTTGCTATTCCATACATGGTGCCGCCTCTTTTTCGTTTATTGCCTTAATATACTCATGTATCCATGCGGTTCCTTTACGAGTCTCTCTTAACAACATTTTTTTCTCTTCAGTACTAAATTTTTTAGATAATTTTTGCATAATATTATTATCAATATTATTTTTACCCAGAGTTTTTAATGCCTGAATTGTCATAATAGTTAATGAAGATAATCCAGATGTTTCTCTGTTTGCCCTCCGTTTAAATATCAATTTTGTTCCATCAATTTTATAATTCTTGTATGGGCCATCGCTTACATAAGACCAAGTTGCTGGTACTTGAGTTGAAAGCCCTAAAAGATTCAGTGCTGTATCACCACTGGGAGATATACTCCAGCCGTAATTTCTAGCAATTGCTGCAGCTATTTTCTGGGGATCAGGAGCTACATATTCTTTAAGAAAATCATTATATTTGGGATATTCATAAATCCCCCGATAAACACGTCTGATAAATTTGTCTTCAACTAGCCTAGAAAGAGCTTTATTTATTACATGAGTTGTAGCAATATCCAAAAAATCAGCAGTAATAAATACCGAGCCCTTTTTGTAGGAATAAATTCTTTCTTTTATTTTATTAAAATATCTGGGTCTGTTCATTTTTTTCACCTCACGACAAATTATTTCGTCAGAAAAAGTATATATTATTTCTGACGAAATTGCAATAAATAAACTCATGTAACAATTATAGGCTAACGCAATACCGTACACCTTTAAATAAAGTACCTGCCTAGGAAATCGAAAGCACACCTGTAGGCTTTTCAGTTTACTGCTTGTTATCTTTTTATTCTTCTGATCAAGTTTTGCAAGTGCTCCAAGAGAATCCGGATGCCCTCAACAATATTCTCGGTAGAAACAAAAGTAACGGCTACAGATAAACGAATAATTTAGTTCTTCTTTATAATAGAAAGCTATTGATTTGTTTAACTTATTCTATTATTTAAGAACTACACAGTACTACACAGATAAACGAATGACCACCTATGGATTAACATAGGTGGTCATTCTCTTTTGTATAGTTTTTGATTTTACTTGACAAAACTATTATCTAGAACCGCATGGATACTAGATATTTTACAAATACACTTGAGAGTCCGTACAATATTTTGATCATGTTGGTAAACGTTTATTACCGTTTTCGTCAGGAAAACTATACATCATTTCTGACGAAACTTAAGGTTGAACATTAAGGCTTTTATCTAGTTCATCAATTTCATCTTTTGCCATATTAAGCCATGTTTTTACTTCATAGTTATTTATAGATAACGAATCATATCGCTTATCCCAATATCCCATTGCAGTTTGATAACAATTGGCCGTAAACCTAAACTTATCAAATGTTACCTTATCAATATTCCCTTGTTGTTTCATGGTAGCCACATATAGTTCCCTATACAACTTAGAGTAATCGTAGTAGTTAATCCCAGCTTCACAATTAAGTTTCATGTCCTGGTATTGTCCTATGAGAACCTGTGCTGCTTCATTAGATTCCGCATGGACAACACTTGGTAAACACAGGGTAACTAGCATGACCATAAGTATTAACATTCGTTTCATTTTCATTACTAAGCATCTCCTATTAAATTTTATATTTGAATATCACATAAATTTAGGCTTCTGAAGTTAAAAAATTTCTTAAATTATTGTTATATTCCTCGCAATACTGCGCTAATATAGGTGCCATCTTTTCCTGTGTCATAAACGCCAAATAAGCCCTGAAATAAACCAAGGCTCATTTAAATATATTTATCTACTTCTTTATAAATTGGGGTGGTTCATACTCTGATGTTACTGTAAATGTTTTCTCAACTTCATTGCGTACAATTAAAAACTTTTGCGTTGTTACTCTCGTTTTATCGAAAATTAACCCATCAATAGCACCACTGTTTCTATCTGCTTTTAACTTAACATCGTTAACCTTCATTATTATGTCACCAATCTTTAAACCTGCTTTATCAAATGCACTAAGGGGAACAATGTTAGTAATTGGATAGCCACCATCTTTTTTCTTTGATGAAGTCGAAAAACCAAACAAATACATACCGTTAAAATAACCTTTAACATCTTGTAAAACAGGTATTTCAGTGTTTGCGCTTCCAACTGGCTGAATCGAAACAGCACCATTAGGAGCATGTGAAGTACAAGTTTCACTATATGATAAAATCACGTCTTTTCCTTTTTGTAAAAAAGTGAATCCTAATCTATTTTCATAAGACCAAGTAAACTGCCCGAATAACCCCAAATTTTCCGTACGTGTACCTAATAAAAGTATATTATTATCGCTAGCGTGTTCTATTATAAGATTCTGATTACTTAGAGCCATCTTTTCAATGATGTAATTTTTAACATCTTTTGTTTCAATATCATTAATAACAATATTTGATGCAGCAAAAACTGTTGAACACATGAAACTAAAAACAAATGATAGCATTAACAATATTCTTTTTGACATAGTAAAGCCTCCCATAAATATACCCTTTTTACTTCCCCTAGAAAATATAAGCACCTCTCTTTCATTTCGCAAATGCCAGCCAAAGGAATGCAATAACTGCTGCAACTCCCCAAATAAAATGTTTAGTATTCTTTTCATCTTTTTGTTCTTCAACTGCTTCGTTTTTTCTTTGTTGGATTAAATAATTATAATAATCTTGCCCGCACATTATTTGCTGTTCCGGACTAACAGAAAAAACATATTCCATGTATTTTAATATGTTTTCATGATCAATACGACTTATATAATATTTTTCCCAATCAATTATTCTATCTTTTATTAAGAATAATTGATCTCTGTGTTTGACAGGAATGTTGAACATCCAAGCATTTCTCATATATATTACACACGTAAAAACATCTAATATATCATTTTTTTCAATATATAAATCCCAACATTTTAAAGCATTTTCAATGCGTTCTTTTTCAAAATAAATTTCCATCATTTTTCCGTAGCACTCATAATTTCTACGCTTAACACCTTCTTTTAAATATTCTAATGCAATATCCAAATCTACTGTACATCCTTGCCCTAACATATACATAGAAGCTAACTGCTGACAGGAAAACGGTGACCCTAATGAATATGCACTTTTAAACCTTAACAAAGCCTCTCTATCATCTTGTAGTTTAGTTCCACTACCGTAATAATATTCACATGCTTCCTTTTCAATGTCAGCCCATGGATTTATATAATTTTCTTCTTCAGTAATACCATGTGATCCTTCACAAGCGATATCTTTCATTGTTCTTTTACATTCAATTATTGCATCTATTGCTTCTTTGGTTGGGACTTCGAAAAACTCCCTATTAGGAGCTAGCCTGTATCCCTTTTGTCCAAGATAAGTATGAACAAACTCCTCAGCCTTGGTACAATTATTGAAATATTCCTCATAAGCTACAAAAAAAGGTGTAGGAACTCCAGTGGCCTTTGATAACTCTACAGCTCTTTCTTTTGGTTCCCTTGTCGTTTTACCTACTTTAATAAGACCTTCCATTGATGGATTAACTAAAACATATACATATCCGTTTTCAGCCATTACGCATCGCCTCTTTCAGATAATGCCTTTCGACAAAACACAAGTATCTCCTGCATATATTCTGAAACTTTTTCTCAGTTGTCCAATGTTTAACACATGATAATACTTTTGATAACATGTGTCGCCTAATTCAGGCTAACGTAATACCGGCGTACCTCTATACTAAGTACCTGCCTAGGAATACAAAAATGCACCCCATGCACACTATTTCATGTATTCCTATGATACCTAGTGATAACAAGCGTTAAACAGGTGTTATGCTAGTGTTTTCATTGGTGTTACGCTGATAAACCTAGTAGTCATGCGGATCATTAGCTTGTCATATAACAAAAAAGACTGCTGAAGTTAATCAGCAGCCTGTGAATATACATGATGAAAATATGTATAAATAATGTTATCCAAAATATTCAGTGTCCGATAATAAGCATTATGGTAAAACAGTTATATATCTCTACATGCAGTAACTATGCGGTTATCAAGCGTTTTACATAATAATGAATAATGTTAAATTAGCATAAAACAGTAGATGTCCATGGTACACACTACAAATTACCCATATTTACCACTTTCCACACCGCTAGAATAGCATAATAATGCACCCAAAGTCAAACCATAGTTTACCCCTGGTATAACGTTGCGTTAACCAGTTTATAACATAGGTTAACAGTAGTGTGAATCTGTGGTTAACCTTGTGTTTCCTAGGGTTAACAATGGTGTACACCCCCGTGCAACATGGACAAAATGCTATATATACACGGGGTATATACCAATTAAAAAGTAATACGTTAGCTTCTTTAAGCAGTCAATATGCTCTCTATCTCTTGCTTAGTTAAATAAGAGAACTCTGCGCCTTGCAGTGGTAGATTACTTAATACCTTAACAGTACAGTTGTTTCTTAAGATTCTTGCACGTCCTACCGCTTGTATTAACTTATGTGTTGGCAAGGCAAAATGCCGAAACACATAGACTCACATGAGTTAAACTATTTAATTGCCCTTGTTCCTACCTTGTTTTTATCTGTAACCGTTACTCCTGTTTCTACCTAAGATATTGTTAATCGCATCAGGATTCTCTTGGAGCACTTGTAAAACTTGGATTGGCTACAATAAACTAGACAGAATTTATACGGTCATGTAAAAATAATATTGAAA
>Ga0074193_1001700_pt1 | contig 24700 bp, 19 predicted proteins | sample EPASupsiteHSE605_FD_64523 | JGI IMG/M metagenome (GOLD analysis project Ga0074193, IMG submission 64523) | Bioremediated contaminated groundwater from EPA Superfund site, New Mexico - Sample HSE6-05 | ecosystem: Environmental > Aquatic > Deep subsurface > Groundwater > Contaminated ... | reverse complement strand
CCGGCACCAGCACCAGCACCGGCACCAGCACCGGCACCAGCTCCGGCGCCAGCTCCTAGCCCCACAATTGCGCCCTTAACCGTGAAAGAACAGCAAATGGTTAATTTGGTTAATCAGGAGCGGGCGAAAGTCAGCTTGGCTGCGCTGCAAGTGGACATGCGTCTTGTGAAAATAGCTCGGATGAAGAGTCAGGATATGATTACCAACAACTATTTCGGACATCAGTCCCCAACCTACGGTTCTCCCTTTGATATGATGAAAGCTCAGGGTATTACCTATAAATATGCAGGTGAAAATCTTGCGGGTTCTGCTACCGTAGAAAATGCACACGCATCGCTGATGAATTCCCCTGGCCATAAGGCCAACATCCTCAGCTCAAATTTTACCCATATCGGAATTGGCATCGTTGAAGGAAGCCGGTATGGCTTGATGATCAGCCAGGAATTTATTGGCCTCCAATAAAAAATGAAATAACAAAGAAACCTGTTGAGGATTTAGCCTCAGCAGGTTTCTTTTTCGAGCTTTTGCAGAGGTATTATCCGTAGACATGACAGTTCCTTTCAATGGGCCAAGTCACCCCTGTTACTGAGGCTGAATAGGATAGAGCGTATAAAGTTTTGCCTTAGGTCTCATAGAAGTGGAACAGGAAGTGGCTCGATGAATATTTGTGTGATTGGTACCGGGTACGTAGGATTGGTAACCGGTACGTGTCTGGCGGATACAGGTAATACCGTATGGTGTGTTGACAGCGATACGGCTAAGATCAAAGATATACAAGCGGGCATTATGCCCATATATGAACCCGGGCTGGAGGAATTGGTCGTAAGAAATACAAGGGAAGGGCGTCTACATTTTACTGCCGATATTAAAACGGGTATGGCCAAGGCATTGTTTTGTTTCATTGCCGTAGGTACACCTTCAGGATCGGACGGGGCTGCCGATCTTTCACAGGTTGTGCTTGCTGCGCAGTCCGTTGGAAGACACATGGAGCATTACACAGTGGTTGTGAATAAATCAACCGTTCCCGTGGGAACAGGGGAAAAGGTGCGCGACATTATCTATAAAGAGTTAGCCAGCCGCAGCAGGGACGACATCGATTTTGAGGTGGTATCCAATCCTGAATTTCTTAAAGAAGGCGCAGCGATCGATGATTTCATGCGGCCTGATCGCGTTATTATTGGTGCCGAAACTGATCGTGCGGCAAATATGATGAAACTGTTGTATGCCCCCTTTGTACGCAACGGGAATCCCATTCTTATTATGAATGTCAAATCGGCAGAAATCTCCAAGTATGCAGCCAATGCGATGCTGGCAACCCGCATCAGTTTTATGAATGAGATCGCACAACTTTGTGATAGAGCAGGCGGTGATATTGCGGATATCCGCAAAGCCATTGGTACAGATCCCCGTATTGGCATGCAGTTTTTGTATGCGGGAATCGGCTATGGAGGTTCGTGTTTCCCGAAGGATGTACGGGGATTGATGTACACCGGCTTGAGGTACGGTGTCAGTATGGAGATTGTCTCTGCCGTGGAGCGGGTAAATGAGCGGCAGAAGGAATACCTTGTGAAAATGATCAAAGCACGGTTCGGCTCCAATCTTGCAGGCAAAAAATTCGCACTCTGGGGGCTTGCCTTTAAACCGCAGACCGATGACATGCGGGAAGCCCCGTCAATTGTTGTCATTGAAGCCTTGCTTAGGATGGGGGCATCGATAATGGCATACGATCCGCAGGCAGTCAAGTATGCGACTAAAATCTTTACCGCGTTTTCTGACGGAATTTGTTATGCCGGGAATATGATGGACGCATTGAATGAGGCAGATGCGCTGATCCTGGTGACTGAATGGGGACAGTTTCGCCAGCCCGATTTTGGTGAAATGAGGTGCAGGCTGAAATGCCCCATCATTTTTGACGGACGGAACCAATATGACCCACATCAGATGACCGCCGAGGGTTTTGAATATTATTGTGTCGGGAGAGGTTGCTGTGTTAAGTAAGCGTGTCCTTGTTACCGGAGGAGCGGGCTTTATCGGGTCCCATTTATGCAGAAGACTGATCGGCCTGGGCCACGAAGTCATTTGCCTGGATAATTTCTTTACAGGATCGAAGGAAAACGTTGCAGATCTGCTACTACATCCTGCTTTTGAATTGACACGCCATGATGTGGTAGTACCCATGCACTTTGAAGTGGACGAAATTTACAACCTGGCTTGCCCGGCCAGTCCTGTCCACTATCAGTGCAACCCGTTAAAGACCATGAAGACAAGTGTGCTAGGCACCCTCAATATTCTTGATCTGGCGGAACGGGTTGGGGCAAAGGTGTTGCATGCTTCTACGTCGGAAGTATACGGAGACCCTATGGTACATCCCCAACCGGAATGGTACTGGGGCAATGTAAACCCGGTGGGGCAACGCAGTTGTTACGATGAGGGCAAGCGTTGCGCAGAAACGATTTTTTTCGACCATCAGCGTCAATCGGGTTTGGATATTAAGTTAATCCGTATTTTTAATACCTACGGCCCCCGGATGCATCCGCAGGATGGTCGTGTCGTCAGCAATTTTATCGTGCAGGCTCTTCGAAATGAAGAACTAACAATTTATGGTGACGGAACCCAGACCCGCTCTTTTTGTTATGTAGATGATCTTGTGGAGGGAATTCTACGGATGATGGCATCGGGAAAAGGCTTTACGGGTCCGGTCAACCTGGGCAATCCCGGGGAATTTACGATATGGGAATTGGCGAAAAAGATCCTTGAACTAACCGGTTCCCTTTCGCCCATGGCATTTCGCCCCTTGCCGGACGATGACCCAAAACAGCGCTGCCCGGATATCCAACTAGCTAAAAATAAGCTCTCTTGGGAGCCGAAAATTTCATTGGAGGAAGGCTTGAAAGCTACGATAGGGTATTTTCAAGCACGTCTCAATAAAGGATGACAGACCCACAACCGGAGGTAAGCAAACTATGAAGGGGATTATTACGGCAGCCGGGAAAGGCAGTCGTCTGGAGCCTATCAGTATTTCCTGCAATAAGCAATTATTACCGATATATGACAAACCGATGATTTATTATCCGCTAACTACACTGATTGAGGGCGGTATTCAGGATATCTTGATTGTAATGGCACCACAGGACAGCGAACCCTTTGAGCGGTTGTTAAAAGACGGATCGCAATGGGGAATCTCTATTTCTTATGCGGTGCAGAGCGTACCCCGAGGTATCGCCGAAGTATTGATGATTGCGAAAAACTTTCTAAACGACGATTCCCTTTGCTTGATATTAGGGGATAATATTTTTTACAGTGAAAGTTTGCAGCAAGTTATACAAGTGGCCAAAGAACTGCATGGTGGTGCAAGGATATTTGGCTGCCTTGTCAATGATCCTCGTCGATTTGGCGTTGTAGAGTTTGATACGGCGGGGCGTGTCTTGGGGATCGAAGAAAAGCCCGACTGTCCCAAGTCCGATTATGCTGTACCAGGGCTATATTTCTACGACAAACAGGCAGTTACTTTTGCTGAACAACTGCAACCGTCAGACCGTGGGGAATTGGAGATTACCGACGTCAATCGGATGTATTTGTCCTGCGGGCAGTTGCAGGTAGAAATACTGGGAGCGGACACCGTCTGGATGGATACGGGAAGTTCCGAGGCCTTGCTAGAGGCGGCGATCTTTGTACAACAAGTGCAGGAGCGTCAGCAGACGCTATTCGGCAGTCCTGAAACGGCGGCATATTTACAAGGATTTATTACCTATGAACAGTTGCAGTGCTTGGGAAAACAAATGGAAAAAACGGCCTATGGGCAAGTATTACTAGCCATGGCAAAATAAAAGCGTTGCCGATTGTCGGAGGCCACTGAAAAAGATCTAGTTTTACAAACCCAACAATAAAAAAGAAACAGAAGATGCGACAAACTTGTACTAAGTTGCCGCATCTTCTGTTTCTTTTTTATTGTTATTGGCAAAACCAAGGAGGATTTTCCTAATTTTCTCTAATCAGGGTTATAATCCTTTTCATGTTAACCGCAAATATTGTGGTTGCCCCTTGTAACTGCATACCAACCAGACCTGAGGCTGATGCAACATCATACCCATGTCTATGCTTTAGTTCGCTGTTTTTAGCCTCTATCTTGTAGCGTTCCTTCGATCTTTCTTTGAAGTAGTCGCTTTCTTGAAAGGCAGCCTGCTCCTCATGCATGTGGTGCTTTATGGTCACAGAATAAGTTTTTGTTTTTGCTCCTTCTTTGTAGCATCCTACCTTATAGGGGCAGCTTTTACACTTTTCTACATCGAAATAGTAAGACTCAACAGTTCCCGTACCATCCTTCGCATGCTTTTTGGGTCTAGTGCTTGTTTTTTTGAAGCTTATGTGTCCAGCCTGGCAGACATACATCTGAGCATCTTTATTGAATTCAAACGTATTGGGGTTCGTGCGATTGGACTGATGGTGTGTTACGCTTTTGCTCAACTTAGAGACCAAGCTAATATTGTTTTCTTTTGCATAACCAATGTTGTCTTTTTCTGAATATGCTGCGTCGCCAATAATATCCCTGACTTCAATCCCTGACTGTTCACTTTTTGCCACTAGCTCCTGGAGTTGCTTACCATCGTGCTTTTCTCCAGATGTAACCACAGCCGCTGTTATGATCCGTTCTTCAGTCATTGCTAGATGTGTTTTATATCCGAAAAATGAAGTATCTGCCGTTTTATGACCAACTTTAGCATCAGCATCCTTTGACAATATGTCCAATTGCTCCAGATCATCCTCAACTAGCTCTTTTAGCATATTTAGTTTTTCTTTCACAGCCGGATAGCTAGAAATGGTTTCTGTATTTTCTATGATCGTTATTAGCTTTTGGCAATACTCCAGCTCATCCTCCAGGAGCCCATTATTGACCTTTGGAGGGAATTGCTTCTTCATCTTTTCATCTATTGAATAGACCGCTTTGCGCAGCCTCTTTGAATACTCTACCAGATTTTCTCGTGGTGATTTCTGATTATACCTCGCCTTTGTATGGGTGGAATCTACAATGATGGATTTGCTTTTTATTACGCCTTGCTCCAGAGCAATTTCCACTGATTTATTAATCAATAAATCAAGAAAGTTTGAATCTTTTAGCCGCAGCTTTCTGAATTTGGTCAGTGTGCTTGCATCAATGACTTCTTCTTCGGGGGTCATATCTAAAAAATATTTAAACGACATATCGTATTTTGATCGTTCCACTACATCAACATCAGAGATATCAAACATGCTTTTTAGCAAGAGATACTTAAACAACCGTACAGGATCTATCGCCCCTCGTCCATTGTTTTGGCAATAGGCATTAGTCAACTCGTCGTAGATAAAACTAAAATCCACTAATTCATTCATCTGTCGCAATAAATTATCCTTTGGTATGATCATCTCGTATATGCCCATAAATGGACTAAAGGCCAGACTCGTTTGCTTTTTTATCATCAAATCACCTGCTTAAGTTGTTACTTCAATTGTATCAAAAAAAGAGCCTGGAATTACTCATTTATTCGTAATTCCAAGCTCTTTTTTAAATTAGTTTCCCTGAGTGCCACTTTTTCAGTGGCCTCCGATTGTCGGCAACGTTTTTATTTTACCATGGCTAGTATATCTACAGAGATTCACTCTCTGTTTTCATAAGAGAAATATTCTTTTCACTTCTTACTGCCGTGAGAACAACCTCTATTTGAAACATTTGTCTACCTTCCTTAATCAAGCCATTCTTTTCTTCACTCTTTGTGTTGTCACTTATAGTACTGTCATTCATAGTATTGTCACTCTTTGTATTATCACTCGTAGTATTGTCATCTTCTACAGGAACAAAAGTACCATAGTCTCTTGCTTCTGCCAGTTCAATTTGACAATAATCACCTGGCATTACTCCCGGGATTTCAACGTTGCCTGAAAAATCGAATACTTGGTGGAAAAAGTGAACAATACCGTTGTATGAGTTAACTACTTTGCCCGATCCAGTGATACATTTGAGGTCATCAGGTGTCACGGAATCATTTTTGTTTTCTGCTTCTTTCTTTTGGGAGTTATCTTCCTTATTATGCTTTTTGGATTTTTTTTCAAATTTACTTAAAAACTGAACTGTTGCATCGTACTCAGATGTTGCGGAATCATTTCTGCTTCCTGCTTCCTTCTTCTGGGATTGTTCCTCTTTATTATTAGATTCATTCTTTTGAGAATTTTTACCTTTTTTACCAAGGTGAGGATGTTGATAATAAAATGTTTTTTCTACCGTTCCCTTAATTTGTACCCTGTCAGTGAGTACAGTATAATCAGTAATCTCTACATCATACGCTTCGGTGATTAGCTTTGACATCGGTGGCTTAATTTTAAAAGTAGTTTCAAATAGTAACTGAGTTCTGCCCTTACCAACGACTTGCATTTGTTCAAATGGTTCAGTGGTTACCATTTTTATACCCCCTTAACCTGTTCTATTAACCTACGAATGGTCCTGTTGTATTATATATAACTAATTGGTAGGACGTTACGTTTATCCCAATTATTTATAACATAGGTCCTTGTAATACTTACCTAGGCTCCGGACACTGTTCTTGATATTCAGCGATAATTTCATCGGCAATGTTTTGATACTTTTGCTTGATATGCTTAGCGGGGTTGAGATCACCATAGTCTTCGATAACCTTGAGCTTAAGGGCCGCGGTAAAGTGATACATCGCCATCAGCACACCGAGGCCAAACCCAATGGCTCCGTCCTTTTCCAAGCCACCCCGTGCGAAAGCAATATCGTTTATTTTGCTGAAACTTTTTTGCCACGCATCCTCGAGATTGAAGGGTTTTCCCGCCAGGTAGTCGTTTTCCGCTTCTATGGTGGTGTAGCGGTCTAATTTTTCCAAATAATGCTCTACGTTGATATAGTTGAAATGAATAAAGGACTGCTGTTCTCCTGCCAGCCGTTGTACACGGGTGTCCGGTCGTAACAGCGGGTGGGCATGAATCTGATCGGTGTATTGGATATAACCTTTCTTGAAAAACCGCAATTGACTGTCTTCATCGGCGCCTCTGCCGCTGCCTTTCATCAAATGGCCAAAGAGATAATTGGCTCTGGGGATAAGTACTACATCACAGGTATCGCCCTTTGCCAACTCCAGCAATATATCCCGGAGGCACGGCGGTACCAGTTCGTCGGCATCTACGACAAGCACCCACTCATGGGAGGTTTGGCTCAGGGCAAAGCGGCGAGCCGGTTCAACATAGCGGCAGCGTTCATGCATGAAGATTTTATCGGTATACTGTCGGGCAATTTCCAATGTTTTATCTTCGCTATACATGTCAACGACAATGATCTCGTCGGCCCAGCGCAGGCATTCCAGACAATTGCGGATGTTTTCTTCTTCATTTAGTGTGTGGACGACCGCTGAGATGGGAACGTTGGTAGCGGGAATGGATATTTCCGTTCCTTTTTTGGACAATACCTGAAAAAGCATAGGCTGGTATCGGGCCATCGTTTCCTCTGTGAGGGGAAAGGGCGGTCGCGCATATTTGCCGATCACAAGCCCCAAAGGGATCCATGATCCCGCCTGTAAGTTGCCCGGCGTGTGTATGACGTGATAAGCCACCGGTGTAGTCAGCTTTTTTACGATCACGTTCTTCATCAAGGGCATCAGTACAGCCCAGTAATCCCACCAGGGTAGCCCGATATAGAATTCCTCTGGGGGATAGTAGTCAATCACTTTTCGATCAAAGAAGAAATAATCGAAGCCGTTGTACCACTTCCCCTGGGTGTGGGCTTCCAACGAGGCAATGTCCATTCGTGCTCCGTAGATAAAGGCGTCCTGAGCTTCTTGTTGGACAAAGGAGTAGAGACCAGCATGGAGCAGGTGGATATCAGAATTCACGATTCCGCATATACGTGAATCGCGACCTTTTAAGCACTGCAAAATATCGTCGAAGTATACATAGGGCTTGCCGTACTTGTTCCTGCCGTCCCGGGAAGCGGGCAGAAATTCAACATTGGGGAAGTACGCCTTTACAAGCTCAATTTCATCGGGGGCATTTACGGAAATTACCTTAAACCCCAAAGCAAGCCAACTGGCGATCGCTTTTTGCTGATTAGGAAGATCGGCCAGTGGGGCGATGGAGGTTGCAATAGTAATATCCGGCAGGTTGGTATCTAAAGAATCATGTACCATGGTTTCCCTCCAATATGTTTTAGAGAGTTGTCGTTATCGTATTGTATTCACATGCGTCTTGCGTGGTGAGACATATCGATAGAAAAGCAAAATGCCCCAGCAGTCTGGGGCATTTGATCAAGTGGCATTAAGAACTAAAAATCGTTGCCACAAGCAGGCAATTATATCCTTAACTTCATCTTATGATCTTGGGTTTAGGTTAACAGGGTCCGTTTCCCACCTGTGGGACAAAGGCGGAATGTGGGAAGGTGTTGACTACTAGCTCAGGTACACCGCCCATTGACGCTGTCGTGAATACAAATATACCAGGCGCGACGTTATCGAATTGCAGCTCATAGTCTTGAAGACCAGACGAAAGGGTGAATTCAACGTCGTTTGCACAGCAGGGTGCTAGGACAAGATTGGCAGTATTTATGACGTCTTTTGGGCAATTGTCTAGGTTGAAGAGATTTACGGTTACCGTTCGGTTTGCGCCAGTGTTGTTAAGAGCTTTAGCCAGTAGTGTCACCGCTCCTGCTGGCCGGAAAACGGGACCGGTGGTCAGCGTACCCGTAAATTCGCCGTCCAGCCTATTTTCGATACCGCGGATTTCATTCTTAATCTCGTTGAGGCCAAAGACATCATTATTCAGTGTTTCATTAATCTCAATAATTTCATTCTTAATTTCATTCAAACCAAAAAATGGATTATTCACCGTATTATTGATGATCGTAACTTGATTTTCGATAAAGCGGATCTCGTTTTTGATCTCGTTGAGGCCGAAAACGTTATTGTTTACAGTGTTGTTAATAATGGTGACCTGATTTTCGATAAAGCGGATTTCGTTTTTAATATCGATTAGAATAACATCGTTTAGAATAACATTTTGATTAATGCCAGCGACAATATTCTCAATGCCGCGAATTTCATTTTTGATTTCTTTCAGGCCGAACTTGGGATTGTCAAGTTTTTCTTCGATGTCTTTGATTTCGTTTTTGATTTCTTTCAGGCCGAACTTAGGATTGTCGAGTTTGTCTTCAATCGCGCGGATTTCGCCTAAAAGGATGCAGAGAATAATGCGTTCTTTAGTGCAACTACTATGATCCTTGAAGCAATCAAGTACACATTCGATGGTTTGTTTGAATTCGCATAAACAGGCAATTATATCCTTCACTTCATCTGGATCACAACAGCATTTTATATCTTTGAAACGAGAGTCTTCGATTTTCAAGATAAAATCGTCGTCCATTCTGAAACCTCCTAAATACATTCGTTGATACATAATATGATTATAGTGGAAAGGATGTTCCTTAGGGTTTGGATATAAAAACTCCGGTAATAACTGGAGTTTTTATGAGCAATTTTGGAACTAAAGGGAGATCTCCTCAGACAGCTTGGTGATGATGGTCCAGGTTTCCTGGGCATATTTCGTCATTGTTTCCGGTGTCAGTTCAAAGGGCGGGCGAAAATGCTGCGCCACCTCAAATCCGTTTTCCAACCAGGTCTGTTTATCACCCAAGGGCGGATGCTTTATATGCAGAGCAACTTGGTCTACCACCCGTTTTACCGTCATTTTATGCATCAGCGGATTCAAAACTGCCCAGTAATCCCACCACGGCAAGCCAAAACATACGTCCAGCAGGGGATAATATTGGAGGGCTGTAGCATCAAAGAAAAAGTAGTCAAAACCTATCTGGTACGGTTTCCCCACATCAGACGATAAGGTGTCGACGTCTGCCCGGGAGCCGAACAGAAAGGAATTTACCGCTTCTTGGCTGACAAAGTTGTAAAAATCGTGCTGCCTTAGATGAATATCCGGGCTGATAATTCCATAGATTTGTCCGGAACGGGTACGGAAATAGGTTAAAAAATCGTTGAAGGATACGAAGGGATGCCCATATTTCTCCCGTGTATCTGTTTCCGCGGCAATAAAGGTGATATCTGGAAACTGCGGATAGAGTAACGCGATTTCGTCCAAAACATTGATCGAGACGATATGAAAACCCGCTCTTTTCCAGCTTTCCAAGGCTTCCCGCTGGTTCTCAAAATCACTGGGGCGCACAGATGTGGCAACGGTTATTTGATCCTGGTGATGAGAGATGAAGGCTGATTTTAAGGCTTTATCTCGAATAGTTTGCTGGTAAATGGTAAGTAGCGTTTCTTCGTAAGCCGACTGTGCTGCCAAGCCGTTAAACAAAATTTGTGCTACATTGGTTTTAATCTGTTGACTCAAGCGTTGGCGCAACTCTGCATTTTCGGCAAAAGTCACCGCCCACTGTACGTACTCATCCTCGTTGGCAGCGATACCTTCGCATATGCCTAAGGCACGCAGCATGCCAGCGCCCCAGCGGCTGCGGGCCAAATCTCCTTCTTGCGTCACGATCGGCAGACCTACGTACAGCGCTTCCATGTTCGTCGTCCATCCGCCATAGGGGTAGGTGTCTAGCTGTACATCGGAGATTGATAAAATTCCCATGACGTGTTTCGAATGACCGATAGGAGGAAGGATGAGCAGGCGGTCAGCTACACCTGCTGCCTGGGCTGCTTCTTTAAAACGGGCCGAGTAGACAAGGTCAATACTGCCGTTGGTGGCAAAGGGTTTAAGGATCACCCAGGCATTCGGTGCTTGCTTCAGGATTTCCACGAGCAAACGATCTCGGGATTTGGGGTGTTTGATGCCGTTGGCGCAGGAGATAAATACAACGGCGTCTTCAGGGATACCCAGGTCAGACCGGGACAATCTCTCCTCGGGAGCAAAAGCCATATATTGGGCTGCGCCAAGATTTGGCAGCCGGATGAGCGTTTCGCGATAGTGATCTTGGGCCATGGGCGCTTCATGATCACCGCTGATGTAATATTGGATGGTGGGCATACCGGTCGTTGTACCATGCCCCACTAGTGCACACTGTATGGGCGCCAGTTGGAGACCGGATAGAAGATAGGTAATTGGGTCCATGCCAATGTCGGTGTAAATGAGGATATCCAGGCTTTGCTCCCAAATCGCTTTGACAATACCCTGTATATCAGTTAATTTGGGGAAATGCTCAAAAAAGACGCTGTGCTGCTTAAATAGATCGGATATATCATCATGATAGTCACCAAGGGCAAACACATAGATCTCGAATTTTTCCGGATCATGGTGGATGACCCGGCTGACCATATAGAGGCTGACGGCCTGTTTATAAAAATTGCGGGAGATGTACCCAATCCGCAGTTTTTCTCCTTTGGCAGGATCTTTGGGGACAAATTTAGGCTTGGGATAGGGGAAGGATTTGCGCATAATCGCACTGATTAAATCACCGAAGGAGGAAAGAGCTTCGACGTTATTGCCGCCGATATAAGAAGCTCGCCAGAAGGCGGTCATCACTTCCTGCACTAAGGTTAGAAAAAATACGGAGGAAAGGATTTGGGGATGCCGGAGAATGGCCCGGCAGATGTCCTGCACATATTTCAGAACTTTAAGTCTGTGGCGTTCTTCGGCATTAAAGTAAGGCGTGTTGACCATCCAGTAGAACAGCATGGCCTTATAGCAATAAGGAACAGAAGATGAGGTTAGGTGTTCTGCGTCAATACAATACTCATCGGCGGAAAAAGGTTCGTACATACTGGCAATAAGCGCCCCCTGATAACCCATGCGTTTACAGGGTTCAGTAATTTCCGGCTGGGCGTGGGAGGGATTCCAGGACAGATTTAACACCGAAAATGGTTCTAAAAACAGTTGGCGCCATAGCCCGATTAACAGCTGGTGCTTGTGTTCATCGAGTTTGTCTAGTTCAGCATAGGGAACGTGTAAGATAAATTCACGGAGTTTAACCCGCAAATTGACACAAATATGCACCAACGCAATTTTTTCGTCTTGTTGTAAACCCCCGCTGCGTTTTTCAATTTTTCGGGTTGTAAACCATTTTTCCAGCATTTCTAAAAAAAGCCGCATATCTTTAGCCGGTGAGATGGCCAACAGGCATTCATTCATAAATAGATCAATAAAGATATTTTTTTCATGATCATGCTGAAATTTGACGTTCTCGCAGGTGTTGTCAAAGTGCTGGCAGACGTCAGGCCAGCCTGTTTTGTCGGCATCTTGTACTGTTTCTTTAATACGATAATTTTGCATGATTACGTCAAAAATACTTTCGCGGTCCGTTGATCCTTCCATTTTTCGGCCTCCTATACATTTCCTTATGATACAGCCGACGCAGGTCGTCAGAATATTGTATTCTCAGCAACTAAGATCGGTGATAAAACAGATGCCCCAGCAATGCCGGGGCATCTGTTTTTATTAGAAGATTGTTTATGCCGGACAAGGATTATTGAAGGCCCGGGAGATGAAGTCACCGCTGCGGTAGGTGTTGGCTCCGGTAAATCTGCCGCTTTGGTCAATTGTCGTCGTGTACACGTAGACGCCAGGTACGATACCGGCAACCGTTACTTCGTAGTTTTGGATCAGCTTGTTGGCTTGCGAGGTTGCAAATATAAGCTCAAACTCGTTGGAGCAGTTGATGGGAAGTACGAGGACGGTATTAAAGAAGCAGTTAGCTGGGCACTTATCCCAGTTCCAGACGGTTACGGTGATATTTTGGTTGATCGGGGTAGTATTGATAGCTTTAAAGAAGAAGTTACGAATGTCACGGTCGGCCTGGAGGGCACCAGTGGTGATGTCGCAGACTTGGCCTGGGACCTCATTGACAAGCAAGCGGATTTCGTTCTTGATTTCATTGAGACCGAAGAGGTCATTGTTAACGGAATTGTTGATGATATTTACGGTATTGTTGATGGCAAACAGGATATCATTAGAACAATTGGAAATGATGTTAAAGGTTAAGTTGCCCAGTGCGGCTTCGATGTTGCGCACTTCGTTCTTGATTTCATTGAGGCCGAAAATGTCGTTGGTGACGATATCATTGATGTCGGTGACGATGGATTCGATGTTGCGGACTTCGTTTTTGATCTCTTCGAGGCCAAATATATCATTGGTGACAATATCGTTGATGTCGGTGACAATGGTTTCGATATTACGAACTTCGGTTTTAATTTCGTTGAGGCCAAATACATCATTGGTCAAGAGGTCGATGATTTCATTTATTTCATTTTTAATCTCGTTAAGGCCAAATACATCATTACCGACAACATCGTTTATGCCAGCAACGATGGTTTCGATATTACGCACTTCATTCTTAATTTCTTCGAGACCGAATACGTCATTGGTGACAATGTCGTTGATGTCGGTGACGATGGTTTCAATATTACGAACTTCGTTCTTGATTTCCTCAAGGCCAAATATATCATTATTGATGGTATCGTTGATATCAGTAACGATGTTCTCGATGTTGCGCACTTCAATCTTGATTTCATTGAGTCCAAAGACATCATTATTTAGCAAATCGATGATTTCGTTGACTTCATTTTTAATCTCGTTAAGGCCGAAGGTATTATTGTTGATAGTATCGTTGATGCCGGCAACGACGTTTTCGATGCCGCGAACTTCGTTCTTGATCTCGTTGAGTCCGAATACATCATTATTAATGGTATCGTTGATATCAGTAACGATGTTCTCGATGTTGCGTACTTCGATCTTGATTTCATTGAGTCCAAATACGTCATTATTTATGGTGTTATTAATAATATTGACGGTATTGCTGATGTCGAGAATAATATTGTTGGGAATGTTGCAAATAAGGTTGAAAGTCAAGTTACCGATGGAATTTTCAATGCCGCGAATTTCGTTCTTAATCTCATTGAGTCCAAAAATGTCGTTATTAAGTGTGTCGTTAATGCCAGCAACGATGTTTTCGATGCCCCGCACTTCATTTTTGATTTCTTTGAGGCCGAATTGGGGGTTATCCAGTTTGTCTTCGATTTTGCGGATTTCTTCTAATATGATACAAAAGATAATTTTGTCTTTATCATGGAGGCCGCATTTGCCGAACTTAAGAACACATTCGATAATTTGTTTTAACTCGCAAAGACAGGTTAAAATCTTCGCCACTTCTTCTGGATCACATTGGTCACAGGAACATGACTCCAGGTCGATATTATCATCGCTCATTGTATCCCTCCTTAAAAAAGTACTTTTTGATTTAGAATATGAAAAATATGTTAACAAGGTCACTGGTGTGAAGTATTTTGTAAACTTAAAAACGTCGGTAATATTGAACGGTTAGTGGCGGCGCTGTTGGTGTTTTGCAAACAAAGAAGCAACACTACTATAATTTATGTTTAGTAGAGCCAAAGGGTGTACATTGTGGCATAGGCGGGATACTTTAAAATAGTAACAAATGGAGAAAAAATTGCGTACAATGAGTCACCTGGCAATGAATATGGAGGTGGCTCAGGGGTGCATAATGAGGCTGTGATTCACGTTGCGGGACATAGGGGTTTAGTTGGGTCCGCAATTTTACGTCATCTTATAAATGAAGGCTATCGCAATATCATTACGAAAACCAGTGATGAGTTAGACTTACGGTCGCAGGCAGAAGTGGATGACTTCTTTAAAACCCATCATCCTGACTACGTTTTTCTGGCGGCCGCAAAAGTAGGCGGTATTTATGCCAATGACAGATATCCGGCCCAGTTTATCTATGATAATCTCATGATTGAGGCTAATGTTATTCAAGCTGCTCATACCTACGGCGTTAAAAAACTGTTGTTTCTCGGCAGTTCCTGTATTTATCCGAAATTCGCTGCGCAGCCTTTAAAAGAACAGTGCTTATTGACCGGGGCACTAGAACCAACCAATGAGTGGTACGCCATCGCTAAAATTGCCGGCATTAAAATGTGCCAGGCCTATCGGAAGCAATATGGTGACAACTTTATCGCCGTCATGCCTACGAACCTTTATGGCATCAACGATAACTTTAATTTGGAAACTTCCCATGTGCTACCCGCTCTCATCCGCAAATTTCACGAAGCAAAAGTTACTTCTAAACCGGGGGTTGATGTTTGGGGCAGCGGGAAACCGCGACGCGAGTTTCTGTATGCCGATGATTTGGCGGAGGCATGTTGTTTTCTCATGGAAAGTTATGAGAGCGAAGCTATTATCAATATTGGAACGGGTACGGACATATCGATTCGTGAATTGGCTGAACTAATCCGCGCAGTGGTCGGTTATAACGGTGAAATTATTTACGATGGCAGTAAACCGGATGGTACGCCGGTAAAACGTCTAGATGTGTCAAAAATAAACCGCCTTGGCTGGCGAGCCAAAACGGACCTGAAAGCAGGCATCGAAAAAACCTATCACTGGTTTCAGTGTTTAGAGCAAAACTCCGTTCGTAGTTGAGAAAAGGACCCATCGGCCAATGCGGCTGATGGGTCTTTTAGTATTTTATTGAAAACGGATATTTTGGGGAGGAGTAACTTAACTGGGGCGATATACATAGGCTATTTGTAAAGAGAATGGCCGAGGAAAATCGATAGTTTAGACATGAAAATCACGGCTTTAAGGTGACGAGAGTACATGCGAAAAAATTTAATTATTTGTAGAGCAGGCGACAAATCCTTACACACACAATGGCTTGGGTCGGAAAACCGTAATTTTGACCTCTGGATTAATTATTATGGTTCAGTCGCCAATAAATATCTGGATAACTGTATTGTCTATAAACAAAGTGGTGGACTTAAATATCCGGAAGTATACACTTTTATTTCTGACAATCTGTCTAAAGTGCTTCATTATGACGCAATTTGTCTGATGGATGATGATATTTCAACAGATACAAACAATCTGAATATGATGTTTAATATTTTTCATTGTGGTGAATTTTGGCTGGCACAACCTGCATTGACTGCGGACTCCTTTTTTTCCCATCCTATTACAGTGCAAGTATCTGATTCCATCTTGAGAATTACCAACTTTATTGAGCCTATGTGTCCCATTTTTAGAAAAGATATCCTGCTTTATTTATTGCATACTTTCACAGAAAGCAAAAGCGGCTGGGGACTGGATTTTCTTTGGCAGCATTTACTAAAATACCCAAGATGTAAAAATATGATTATTGATGCTTGCCCTGTCAAACATACCCGGGCACCGGGGACCGGTGAAGCATATCGTATTTTGGATGTAAGTCCGGAGGCCGAAGCGAAGGATATCATGAGAAAATACAGTATAAAGTGGCCTTATCCATTGGTGAATTACGGAGGCGTAAAAAAACAAATACGTGTTAAGGAAGATCAATCATGAAAGTGGTCATTCTGGCAGGCGGGTTTGGAACAAGGATTAGTGAAGAATCACATTTAAAGCCCAAACCGCTGATTGAAATTTGCGAGCGCCCCATCTTATGGCACATCATGAAAATTTATGCCCATTTTGGCTTCAATGACTTTGTCATCTGCTTAGGCTATAAAAGCTATTGCATTAAAGAATATTTTGCTCACTATTTTCTGCATGAGTCGGATATAACTTTTGATTTTCACAACAACAATCAGCAGATTATTCATCACAATTTAGCGGAACCATGGCGCGTAACTTTAGTAAATACCGGGTTAAACACGATGACCGGCGGTCGGGTTAAGCGAATTCAGCAATACGCAGGCAATGGAACCTTCATGCTGACTTATGGTGATGGTGTAAGTAATATAAACATTCAAGATTTACTTGATTTTCATCACAAACATGGCAAGATTGCTACCCTAACTGCCATACAGCCTTCGGGCCGCTTCGGAGCATTGAAATTAAGTGAGCAAGGCTCGGTAAATAGTTTTCAGGAAAAACCAGAAGGTGATGGCGGCTGGATTAACGGGGGTTTTTTTGTCTTTGAGCCCGAGATATTTCATTATCTTGATAGTGACGATACGATACTCGAAAGGGAGCCACTGGAGAACTTGGCGGCGGCTGGACAATTGGTTGCTTTTAAGCATACTGGCTTCTGGCAGCCTATGGATACTTTGCGAGATAAAAATCAACTGGAAGCCTTATGGCAAACGGGCAAAGCGCCTTGGAAATTATGGGAATAGGTGAAAAATAATGAATTCATCCTTTTGGCGGGGAAAGAAAGTATTTCTAACAGGGCATACCGGATTTAAGGGAGCATGGTTATCGCTATGGCTTGCATCGCTTGGCGCAGAGGTAACGGGATATGCTTTGGAGCCGCCAACGGAGCCCAATATGTTTGGTCTTTGTCATGTTGACGGTTCGATGCGTTCCATTCATGGTGACGTACGAGACCGAGAGCATTTGAGAACCTGTCTTCTAAGCTGTAAGCCCGATATTGTCATGCACATGGCGGCGCAATCCTTAGTTCGGGAGGCCTATGTCTGTCCGGTGGAAACCTATGGAATCAATGTAATGGGAACGGTGCATTTATTGGATGCCGTAAGAAGGTGCGCATCAGTCCGGGCCGTGCTGAATATTACAACAGACAAATGTTACGAGAATCGGGAATGGTTCTGGGGATACCGTGAAATTGAGCCGCTCGGAGGATTTGATCCTTACTCAAATAGTAAAGCCTGCTCAGAATTAGTAACAGCGGCATATCGAAATTCATTTTTCCCACCAGAGCGACACGCTGAGCATGGCGTGGCTGTTGCATCCGCCCGGGCAGGCAATGTTATTGGCGGTGGCGATTGGGCAAAAGACCGTTTAATTCCCGATTGTATCCGCTCGCTCCTAAAAGGGGAAAAAATAAAAATTCGCAATCCGCATGCCCTTCGTCCATGGCAGTATGTGTTGGAACCATTGAACGGCTATTTGACACTGGCACAAAGGCTTTATGAACAGGGGCCAACTTTTGCTGAAGCCTGGAATTTTGGTCCTGAAGATAAGGATGCTAAAACGGTAGAGTGGATTGTCAGATATCTATGTAAGGTTTGGGGAAAAGGAGCAGCTTTGGAGATTGATCAGGGTGATCACCCCCATGAGTCTCAATATTTAAAACTGGACTGGTCAAAAGCAAAAACCCGTTTAGGATGGTATCCCCGTTGGAACATAGAAAAAACGCTTCATAAGATTTTAGAATGGACGGACATTTACCGGAATAATGGAGATTTAAAAGCAATATCGCTCCGTCAAATCTATGAGTATATGAATGATGACAACTGAAAGGATTTCTTTTTTATGGAAAAAGAAAACTTGAAGCAACAAATATTTGCTTTGGTAACTGAATACTACAAGCGATATCATCAACGGGACGCCTTTAAACCAGGGGATAAATTGGCCTATGGCGGACGGGTATATGACGAACAGGAAATGGTGTTGTTAGTCGATACGGCATTGGATTTTTGGCTAACAACCGGAAAATATACAAATCAGTTTGAAAAAAAGTTTGCCGATTTTTTAGGGGTAAACCATTGTTCTCTCACAAATTCCGGTTCATCGGCCAATTTACTTGCCTTTATGGCTCTGACTTCTACAAAGTTGGGAGATAAGCGCATCAAGCGCGGGGACGAAGTTATTACGGTTGCCGCTGGTTTTCCCACAACTGTGACGCCGATCATTCAATATGGGGCCATTCCGGTATTTGTAGACGTCACAATTCCTGAATTCAATATTGATTGTGAGCAGATGGAAGCGGCTTTGTCAGAGAAAACCAAGGCGGTGATGATTGCTCATACTTTGGGTAATCCATTTGACTTGCAGCGTGTGAAAGATTTCTGCGATGAACATGGACTATGGCTGGGGGAGGATAACTGTGACAGCTTGGGTTCTAAGTTCCTATATAACGGAGCATGGAAATATACAGGAACGATCGGCCATGTTGGCACTTCCAGTTTTTATCCGCCTCACCACATGACCATGGGTGAAGGCGGAGCCGTTTACACGAACGATATACAATTAAAACGTATCATTGAGTCTTTTAGAGACTGGGGACGGGATTGCTGGTGCCCATCCGGTAAAGACAATACTTGCAAGCATCGATTTACGCAACAATTCGGCCAACTCCCTTGTGGCTATGACCACAAGTATGTATATTCTCACTTTGGTTATAACCTGAAGGCTACTGATATGCAGGCAGCGGTTGGCTGTGCGCAGTTAGAGAAGTTGCCCAACTTCATCGAAGCAAGAAAACATAATTGGCGTTTGTTGCGTGATGGGCTGGAAGACTTGTCTCATGTGTTCATATTACCTGAAGCTACCAAAAATTCTGATCCGAGCTGGTTTGGTTTTTTGTTGACGGTTAAGCAGGATGCAGCATTCACGCGAGAGGAAATTGTTGCTCATTTAGAATTGAACGGTATTCAAACCAGAATGTTATTTGCAGGCAACCTGGTTAAACATCCTTGTTTTACTGAAATGAGTGACAGAAATGAAGGTTTTAGGGTCGTTGGTTCCTTAACTGTGAGCGATACCATCATGAAGCAAACCTTTTGGCTTGGCGTCTATCCCGGTTTATCGGAAGAAATGATCCAGTGGATGGTCGAGAAAATTAAGGAGTTTGTCTGCCGATGAAGGTTTTGGTTACAGGGGCAACGGGCTTTGTGGGAGCGTGTTTAACCCGGCGATTGATTGAGCTCGGGTATGATGTGCACATTTTTAGTCGTGCTCAATCAAATAGATGGCGTATTGCCGATATCAGCCAATACGTAACTGAGCACGAGGTTGATCTTCGTGATGAAATAGTTGTGACGAAGCGGATAGCGGACATACGGCCCAGCATAATCTATCATCTTGCCACCTATGGTGGCTTTGCTTTTCAAAAGGAGACCGTAAATATCATAGAATCAAATCTGTTAGGAACAGTCAATCTATTGCGGGCCTGTGAACAGATAGGCTTTGATTATTTTATTCATACAGGCAGTTCAGCGGAATATGGCATGAAATTAAAGCCTATACAGGAAACTGATGCCCTTAAGCCAGTAGGCGATTATGGTGTTTTCAAAGCCGCTGCCACGCTTTTTTGCCAGTCAGAGGCCATAGCCAAGGGGCTGCCTGTTGTAACACTTAGGCTTTTTTCGCCATATGGACCATGGGATGATCCCCGGCGATTGATTCCGTATATAATTACGTCTTTTCTGCGTAGAGAAACACCAAACTTATCGAAACCTACATCTGTTCGGGATTTTATATTTATTGAAGACGTTTTAGATTTATTGTTAGCAATACCCCAAAAGCCCATTTCCACTGACAGGATATTTAATCTTGGGTCAGGACAGCAAGATGCGATTGGAGATGTGGCTGCTGTGATCGCTGCAATCATTGGCAACTGTCCTGCTCCGGCTTGGGGAAAAGTGCAGCCCCACAGGCCTGAGCCACAGGTTTGGGTTGCTGATATGACAAAGGTGAAAAGTGAATTTAATTGGGAACCAGCTACATCATTACGGGTGGGCCTTGAGAAAACAATCATGTGGTTTAAAGATCATTTGAGATATTACCCGTAAATGAGAATGGGGAATGAGTATGAAACTGTCTGACTTTTGTATTGATTTTATTGTTAAGCAAGGAGTCACTTATATCTTCGAATTTATCGGAGGAGCGATCACCCATTTATTGGATTCAACCTACGATAGGAAAGATGTACAATGCGTATCGGTTCATCACGAACAAGCCGGTGCCTTTGCTGCCGAAGCATATGCCCGGATAAACGGTAAACTTGGTGTTGCGATGGCGACGAGTGGGCCTGGAGCGCTTAATATGGTTACGGGGATTGGAAGCTGCTATTTCGATTCCGTACCTTGTTTATTTATTACCGGTCAGGTAAACACTTACGAATATAAGTTTGACCGGACGGTACGTCAAATTGGTTTCCAAGAGACCGATATCGTAAGTGTTGTTAAGCCATTAGTTAAATACGCCGAGATGGTTACAGACCCCCAAAAAATACGATATCAACTGGAAAAAGCTGTTTATCTTGCCCGGAGTGGGCGGCCAGGCCCGGTACTTCTTGATATTCCCATGAATATTCAAAGGGCACAGATTGAAATTGAAGCTCTGGAGAGTTTTTACAACAGTGCCGAATATATACAGACGTATCATAAATTAAAACCAGATGATTGTGTTATAGATGAGGTAATTCGGCTTATGGAAAAGGCTAGTAGGCCGCTTATTTTAGCTGGCGGTGGAGTTAGACTAGCAGGTGCAACCCAAGAATTGCTTTCGGTGATAGAAAAGACAAAGATACCTATGGTAACATCACTCATGGGACTTGATGTGATACCGCACGATCATGCGGCGTTTGTTGGGATGATTGGAGCTTATGGGCATAGATACAGTAACTTAACCTTAGCCAACTGTGATTTTTTACTAATCCTGGGATCTAGACTTGATACGCGGCAGACTGGAACAAGACCAGACACTTTTGCTCGTGCAGCTAAGAAAGTACACGTCGATATCGATGTACACGAACTCAATGCAAAGGTAGCGGTGGATCTTGCAATTCACGCAGACGTAAAAAATTTCTTGCATGTACTAAATAATAAACTTACAAACAGTTCGGATGCTCATCTATCTTCTTGGTATCAAGTTATAGAAAACTATCGCGAAAAATATGTAGATCATAATATTTCTAATGAACTTGTGAGAATCGACCCGAATAGCTTGATGACTTTATTATCAACATGCTGTGAAGAAGGGGATATTATTTGTCTGGATGTCGGGCAAAACCAAATGTGGGCGGCGCAATCCTTTCGGCTGAAAAAATATCAGAGGATGCTTAATTCGGGTGGTATGGGAGCTATGGGCTTCGCTTTACCGGCTGCAATAGGAGCAGTATTAGCGGATAAAGGCAGAAAAGCGATTGTGATCGTTGGTGACGGAGGAATGCAAGTCAATATTCAAGAACTCGATCTTATTGCCAAACGTAATTTACCGATTAAGATATTTGTCATGAACAACGGATGTTTGGGGATGGTGCGACAATTCCAAGATCTATATTTTAACGGGCGACAGCAATCCACAGTTCTTGGGTACAGTTGCTCGGACTTCGTGCAGGTGGCCAGGGCTTACGGAATTTCTGCCGCTGTGATCACTTTTCTTGGAGACGCGGCGGGTATTATCGATAAGGCTTTAAAGACAGAGGGGCCCATGCTTATCAATGTTCTTCTTAACAAATCCACGGTGGTCAATCCAAAACTCGTCGTAAATAGGCCGATTGAAGATATGTCGCCCCATCTTGATAAAGAAGAACTGCAAAGCATTATGATGATTGATTTAGTAGATTAAGGCTGATTGCCAGATAGCAAAGCATCCCCAAGCGGTATAAAGACCGCTTGGGGATGCTTTGCTATCTGGCAATCAGCCTTTTAGTAGATTGCTTGTACTGCGTACAAATACATCATCTAAATCTAACTGATCAACTAATTGGTAGCCTAATTTCTGCAAATATTCGACGACAGTGTTTTCTTTATAGTTGTTTTCTGCGATGATACACTCAATTTGCACCTTCGAAAAATCAATTGACTGAAGGACTGTTAATTCCGAGCCTTCGGTATCGATACTACAAAAATCGACATGGGTAATGCCATGGATGTCAAATATCAATTGGAGAGGGTAGGTCTTAACCTTGATAAGCTGATAATTACCGCCGTGCACATGCAGTTCCCGTTTGATTCTCTCGATATGTCTACTGTCATACTCGTTGGCCAATCCGCTTAACATTTCTGAATACCCTTTCAGACAGAGGAATTCCTGATATCCCTGTTCTCTGGATATGGCTCCATCTATGCAGATGCATTTTCTGTTCTTTCGTAACTCGTGAAATATTTCTGGAAGTGGCTCTATGCAGATTCCGTTCCAATTTTTATGTTTTTCAAAAAAATAGCTATTGCTATAATGTATTCCATCATGCGCCCCAACATCAACAAAAAAGCCAACTTCTTTTCCTTGGAAAATTTTTTCGTTTAAATATCGATCTTGCCCTGCTTGACCATAATATTGCATGTAAAGATAACCTCCATGATCCATATCATATTTACCCATCTTTGAGGCACAACTCTATACATAGTATATGTTTGACTGGTTATGCGGGTGATAAGCAGTTTCCAAATAAGGTTCATAGTAAACAAGATATCGCTCAAATGCATTTAATGTACAACAATAGCCACTTCCCGGAATACTATTTTAGCCTGCCCTATCTCCGGTTTCAGCTCGTTATTACCGTTTGCATAAATTAGGACAGTCCAATCTTTTTCATATTGTGCTTGATGCATCACGTAATCATCCTTTGCAAGCTGCCGCTGCCATGTGGGTAATAGGTACAATCGTACAGGGGAGAGACTCTCATAAATATCTTATGTAGGAACTCAAATGTAGTTACCCCTGAAAATATCGTAAGATATAAATTAGTAAATAGCACATAATATAAGTAAGCAGTTAGTGGGGAGGAACTTTCATGCGTGTTAGATTTGGCTATGTCGCTATTGCTCTCGATGTTCCGGAAGGTTCTCCGAACAAAACGGTAACCATTAAAAACCTCGAAAAGATTACAGATGTCGAAGCGCGTATTAGCCGCCTGTGTCGCATTACCCGGGAAAATCTGTCTACCACCTTGCGTATTTTACGTTACAATGCGGGTAATCAAATTCATGTATACCGCTTCACATCCAAAACGGTACCGCTGGCGACACATATGATTGCGGCAGGCTGGGATTATCTGCAGGAATTTAAAGAGGAGTGGCAAGAAATTGGTGCATATATTCGCAAACATGAGATGCGGGTGAGTGCCCATCCGGATCATTATACCCTGCTTAACAGCCCGCAACCCGAGGTGCTGGCAGCATCACTGCGGGATCTGGAGTATCATGTGTCTATGTTTGAGGCGATGGGTATAGAAGAGGGACCGCAGCTTGTGCTGCATGTCGGGGGTGTCTATCGTGATAAACAAAGTTCACTGGACCGCTTTGTACGGGAGTTTGAGCAATTGCCCGAGCGGGTGAGATCCCGGCTGATGTTGGAAAATGATGATAAGATGTATGGCGCAATGGATGTGTTACGTCTCTGCCAAAGGATTAATCGGCCGATGGTGCTGGATATTCATCACCACGCCTATTTTAATCAGGGAGAACAGTTGGAAGATCTGTGGCCGGAGATTGTAGAGACCTGGGGAGAACATCGGCCCAAAATCCACCTGTCGAGTCCTAAAAGCAGTAAGGATTTTCGCGGTCATGCGGATTGGATAAATGTGGACGATTTTTTACCCTTTGTGCGGATCGCAAAAATTATAGACCGGGATTTTGACGTGATGGTCGAAGCCAAACAAACAGATCTGGCCATGTTTCGGCTGATAAGGGACATGGAAGATGTAGGTGGTGTAAACAGGATAGAACAAGCTACAGTCGAATTATGAGGGATAAGGGAGGATTTGTCGATGGAACGGATATGTCCCTTATGTAATGGCCTACAACAGTTTGAAACACGCTGCCCGCGGTGTGGACATCGCTTAACTGATGGCGGCACCCTGCAGGACTTTTTTGGACCCTACAGCCCTTATGAGGAACGTAACACTTACGGTGATCTGGCCAGCCTCGATGAAGTGGGCCAATGTGTACACCTGTTTTTTTGTACTGCTTGTGATTACGACCAACGTAGAGCAATACAGCAGGTATTCATTTAGGGGCTGGGGACTGGGGACTGGGGACTAGGAGACCGGACTGGAGCCGGTGGGTTCGACTACTCCACTAGA
>Ga0074193_1001699_pt1 | contig 24710 bp, 21 predicted proteins | sample EPASupsiteHSE605_FD_64523 | JGI IMG/M metagenome (GOLD analysis project Ga0074193, IMG submission 64523) | Bioremediated contaminated groundwater from EPA Superfund site, New Mexico - Sample HSE6-05 | ecosystem: Environmental > Aquatic > Deep subsurface > Groundwater > Contaminated ... | reverse complement strand
TGTGGCCTGCGGAGAGGTAGCGAAGCGGCCGTAACGCGCTCGACTCGAAATCGAGTTAGGGGTTAATAGCTCCTACGTGGGTTCGAATCCCACCCTCTCCGCCATATGATGATTCAAGGAACTCCGAATTCGTCCGCTAGTCGTTGACAGCAGCCGAATTCGGAGTTTTACTTTGTCCGACGATGTCCGGTAAAAAACGCTCAAAGCCAAGCGTAAACCGGATACTGCGCCGGACATTTTTTATTTTGGCGTTTCCTATGTCCAAAAGATGTCCGGTCTAGGGAGGGAACGCTTATGGCTCTAAGCGATATGGCCATCAAAAAGGCCAAGCCCCGCGAGAAAATTTATACCCTCAAAGACGCAGATGGGCTTTATCTGGAGATAAAGCCTTCTGGCAAAAAGTATTGGCGTCTCCGTTACTGGATCGACTCCAAGGAAAATCGCCTTTCCCTCGGTGAGTATCCCCTCATATCTCTGGCTGAAGCCCGTTCGCGGCGTGATGATAAGCGGCGCATGATTAAAGACGGCGTTGACCCTGTGGCGCTGGTGCGTGAGCAAAAAGCCGCTGTAGCTCCAGACAAGTTCTTTGAGTCTGTAGCGCGTGAGTGGGCGCAGAAAAACGCCCATCGGTGGACAGAAGGCCACGCGGAATTGAATCTTCGACGTCTGGAGATGAATATTTTTCCCTACATCGGAAAGAAACCCGTTGGGGAAATTTCCGCGCCGGAACTTTTGGAATGCCTTCGCCGCATTGAAGCCAGAGGTGCTCTTGAAGTCACGCGCCGGGTGCGCGGGCTTTGCTCCATGATTTTTCGCTATGCCATTGCCACAGGTAAGGCAGAGCGTGATGTTGCCGCTGACCTCATAGGAGCTTGCGCGACACCCAAGAAGCAGCACCGTCCTACCATTACTGATCCACAAGAAGTTGGCAGGCTCATGCAAGCCATAGACGGCTGCGCAGCATCGGCAATCGTGTATTGCGCCCTGCGGCTGGCCCCCTTGGTTTTTGTGCGCCCTGGTGAACTGCGCAACGCAGAGTGGAGCGAGTTCAATTTGGAGGCTGCCGAATGGCGCATTCCGGCGCATAAAACCAAAATGCGCTCTTTGCATATTGTGCCGCTCTCAACTCAAGCCCTGAATATTCTCTACGAATTGCAGCCGCTCACCGGGGATGGAAAATACCTCTTTCCTTCTGTGCGAACGGCATCCCGCCCAATGTCTGACAATACCATTAACGTGGCATTGCGCCGGATTGGATACGCCAAGGAAGAAATATGTGGGCATGGCTTTAGGGCGATGGCTTCAACCCTGCTTAACGAGCTTGGCTGGAACAGGGACGCGATAGAACGCCAGCTCGCCCATGGTGAGCGCAATAAAATTCGAGCGGCATACAACCATGCGGAGTTTTTGCCGGAGCGGCGGCAGATGATGCAAGCATGGGCTGATTACTTAGAACAACTCAAAGAGGTGCGCAAATGAGCATGTTTAAGCAGATTGAAGGGCGTTATGATTTTGATGATTTTATGACTCTGCCAGAGCTGTTGCTTCGTTGGCCTTCTGACCCACATTTCAAAATAACGTGTGCCGTGTATAATCGCCAGCTGCATATATATTATGTGGAAGAAATATTCACCTCAAAAGACGGTACCACGGAGTTGGAGATTAGCGATGCCACAGATGGTTTTACCGTCTGTGTTTCATCTTTTATGCATGACTCATGGCGTATCCTGTTTAAGCGTGAAGAAATTTTAAATATTGAAGCAAAAAACAGAGACTTTACAAAGAAAAAAGAGATTAATAAGACATCGTATCAAATGTCTTGCACTAGAGAAAATGTTGAGCAGCTTGCGGCTTTAACAATATATCTGATTTGCAAATTTAACAGCCCTAAACTGGGTGTAGAGATAAATGATTATCTAATGCGCATGGCGACAGCCCGCAAAGAGGAAACATCTGAATGTCCATCTGGTGCCGTTGAGAGCTGGAGGATTGAGAACGCAAAGTTATGGAAATTATATAATGAGATGGCAAAACGGAAGATCGCAAAGAAAAATGAGTATGATGTCGATGCTATCAAGGTATATGCCAAATCTCTTTTGAATGAAGGTGTGGAATTTTATGAGGTCGTGAGGAAGATATATATTAAATATATTAATCTCACTGCGGCACAGCTGGGGAAGATTTTTCCATACGAAGAAGGAGTAATAGTGCATCATACTGGAATGCAAAGCAGATGGAAAAAACTTAAAAAAGACCTGTTAGCTATATATCCAGAGTTGATAGATGAAGAAGCTGTGAAGAAAAAGTCTGTCAATAAGCTATGAGTAATAAGGTCTGTATATACTTTGATACAGAGTTTTCAAACTTTGAATCTCCTAAGTTGTTATCCTTAAGGGGGTATCTTCTACGCGTGCTGAATTTTATGCGGAGGTAGATAAAATTACAATTGATGATTGCTCTGACTGTGTGAAGCAGAATGTTCTGACCAAATTTACTGGGCAAACATTCCCTTTGGATATTGGTTCGAGAAAAATCGTTCAGTGGCTTGGGGATTTTCAGTCAGGTACAGTCTTACGGTAAGATTTTCAGTATGACAGGGATATGATAAATGCACTGTGCGGGTATAACCAGCGGCGGCCGCACAGTGCATTGGGCTGGCTAACACCGGAAGAGTTCCGTGAAAAGAATATAACCTGCACCCCATTGGAAGCCACTAACTTACAAGTAGTATACGCAGTGGGGTAAGGTCAAAGTAACAGGCGTATAAAGCGTTCAATAGTGTGGCACCAAATCAGGGAGCTGGTGACAAACACAAAGCAAAGCTGTGGTATAAAATTGAATTTCAGGCGAAAGGTGTTTTTTGATTAGCAACTTGAATTCTTCATTTCTTTCATCGTCAGATAATGTTTGATCATCATATATTTCGTCTATTTCTTCATTAATTTCTTCCCACACTTCATAGCGCACTCGACTAAGTCTTGGGCAGTTAAGGCTAAGGATGCGGATAGTATTTGTAACAAGCTCTGCCGATATTGCAGATTTTTCGCAGGCTTCTTTATTTGGGGAGAAGAAAAGCATTTTGTCATTACTATCAGGCTGAGCGCAAAAAAGAGGATAGTCGGGCAAATCATAAGGATTTAGGCATGGCTTTTTGTCCCCTTTTTTTGCACCGCACGATGTATTCATCGCTATATTGGGTGTATTGTCAAAAGCTCCTTTGTCTCTACAGTAGGGGACAGTTCCTCCGTTGCAGCAAAGCGCAAAATTGGAAAACGTAAAGGTAAGGTCGTTTTCTGGGTTAGAGTCCTTTTTAGGTAAAATGTGCTCGATCTGTCTATTAACTTTGCTAACTTTTATTTCGCAATATGCACATAGGCCATGCTGATTAACTTCAAGGGTGTCTCTAGCGTCCGTGTACACACCTTGATGTTCATTCCGAAAGGCGTCCCACCGTGCGGTTTCTAACCTCCCTGCTTCTATAGGGATCGTTTGCCTGATGTGTTTGAGACAGTCATGCCACGCTGCAGGAGGCGCAGGCTGAGAGAGCTTATGCATGGCTTTTCGCCATCCGTTCCCTGCGACGCTCTTCTCGAAGGATCATTCTATCAGCTGTTGCGAGTATTGGGTCACCGGGCATAAGGGTTTCAAGCTTCTCCCTCAGGGCAAGAGCCTCCTCAAAAGTGCCGTTGCCCTCATCAATCAAATCCAGATATTTCCCAAGAGCAATGGTTGCTTCATTGTGAGGACGGGTCGACACGCCAAAAACATCCTCAAGAACAGGGGAAGTCTCTGCACCATAGGTTGATATTTCTACATCCGCAACGGAGCCATCCTGCAGAATCATTAGATTCTCTGGCTTCACGGAAGTTACTACCTGGGGGCTATGCGTACTGACAATAAATTGAATATTAGGAAAGATCTCCATCAAGGATGGCAGCACAGTCTGTTGCCATGCTGGGTGCAGATGAAGTTCAACTTCGTCAATCAGGACGATACCCGGACATTCCAATGTTTGACCTGGCGAATCGGGGAAAAATATGGTTTTGGCGGCTGCCATCCGGCGGGCTAAGTCCATGACCAGGGCAAGCATGGTTTTATAGCCTTCACTGAGTTGGGTTATTTTTAGTTCATAGTCGTTTACTGTGTCCGTTACGTAAAGCTCCGGCGGGGTACCATCCATATGCGGGAATTCATATTGCTCACCCGGAAATGCCCTTATGATGGCATCCCTTACCGCTGAAAGCTCCGGGTCTGTATAGTCTAAATCTTTATCCTTGCTGCGCTTGCGCGCTTCTTCCGCATCTTTGGAATCAAACCATTCAAGGGAAGTCGTAAAATTAATTGTGGGGGAAAAGCCTGATGAAAATATTTCATCACTAGTATTATCAGAAAAACTGGAAAATCTCCTGTCGGCAATCGTAAGGCACCGTTGCGCAGAATAGTAAGCGGCTACGAATGGAAGTTTTTTTTGCTGCTCTTCGCGCGTTATTGCTTCTTTCATTTCATCAAAATACGGCATGTACATCCTTATGAAAAGCATATCCGGCTTTATATCATCTTTGCGAAAAATATATATTTGTTCCCTGACTGAAGAAAAAAACATTCGGAATTCAAGTGAGCCTTGATTAAAAAAACATACATCTGAAGCGGAGACTTCAACCGACTTACATTCGCTTCTGGGTAGGTTAAGCAATAAAAATTTAGCAAGAGCATCAAGAATACTTGTCTTTCCTGCGCCATTTTTGCCAACGATGACTGTCAGCTGTTCATGAAAATTGAGAGAAATTTTCTGGAAGCACCGAAAATTTTTAATCTTGAATGATTCAAGTTTCATTGGAATACCTTTTATTTATGAGGGGAAAATATTCATGAGCAGGAGCATACTACCATCCCCACCTAAACGGCACTACCCGACTCTATCCCTGTCATTTCAACAAATTCTAGCGAAATTGGTCTAGATTTACAACGCGCTGATTGCAAATCCCTTTCTCCGCCCCTCCTCAGCAGCAAACCCTAAAGATGCTGACGTGGCCCTCGGTACTGAATATAATGGAACCCTGATGTTTGGGCATCTCAGCTTGTGGCTAGCAGCAGTGTGCTAAGCAAGACAGGGGGTGCAGCGCCGCAATATCTGTAATCGCCTGTAATTTAGGTGTGATGCGGCGTATTTTTTGGCACTGTAATATATTTATAAATTCAGCTAATTATGTGGAAAAAGGAATTACAGCAAAGTGTGATTTTATTACATGAAAAAGTGTCGCCATATTACAAAAATATTACACTTTAATTTACTGAAATATAATGAGATTACACTTGTTACGCTTTCCGATGTCCCCGAAAATATTTTGAGTTTGTTTTTCCAAGAAGGCCGAGGTTAGAGGTATTAAGTAGATTTTTCAGTATGTTGATCAGGTTGATGTGTGAGCTGTGCGTATGGGGGAAGTTGAAGCACGGTTTTCTTGGTGCTAGTTGTGAGCTTCGGCAGGGTGCTTTCGTATCCAGGGGGGTGATGACATGGATTTTATGGGCAAGATTGAACGGTCGATCAAGGCGTATGCTCAAAAAGACTACGAGCTTGCCATGATGATGGCTTTGATTGCCGTTGACGAAGCTTCACGCAGGTATTTTAGCGCGCAGAAATCTTCAAGGAGTAATTTTATAAAATTTCTTAAAGAATATGACTGGTTAATTGAACCTTTTGGATGGATTCGTTCCGGTGCAATACAGGAAAAAAAGGATTTGAAGCTGGAAAACGGGTATGGCAAAGAGATGCAACATCCTTGCCTAGCAGACATCATTTATACTGTGTATCGCTGCAATATGCTTCATGGTGAAGAAATCCCAATCCGATTTGAGTTAATGCCCTTAGAAGGGTTAAATATTAGCACTGACGATAACTCAATCGATGCTGCAGACAGATGTTTGCATGTGCCATATAGCATTGTTTTTGGGCTGCTAGCTGCATGCGTTTTTAATAGAGGTTCTACATCAATAGGGTATGATGGAAATTTTTGTTTAACGTATACTCCAGGAGAAGTTGAAGCGTGTGAGCAAGTTGAAAATGATGATCATGCTGAAGTTAATTTTGTGACTAGACAAGGGGAAACTGCGCAATTTTTGATCAAAGATACACTAGGAAAGGAGGCTGATATTAAAGAATATTTAGATTCGTTAGGTGAACGAAAAGGTTTTCATAACCGGTTTTTTTTCAAAAATAGTCAAAACGTTGTTTTTAGCAGAATGCTACTGGCTGAAAAATAATTCTTGAGAAATGTAACAATATTTTTGCATTATGCTGGCATCCAATGCTGATTAATGGTCCGTGTATTCTACGGGGACGTAAGATGTTCATTCCCCCCCCGTTAGCGGGTGAGCTCGTCGGTCAGCGTATCTAGGGTGGGGAACCATTTGGCCACGCAGCCCAGGATCATCACACCGGGTTGTTCAGGCCGCCGGTAGTGGTTTTTTGCTCTGCTATTTATTTTGCCGCTTCCTTAGCCCGTTTGCTTTGGCATCGGCGGCAAGATTTTCTTCATCTCCTTCCGCCTGGGCGTTGGCTGCGGCGTAAACCTCAGAAAAAAATATTTTCCAAGTCCACCTTCAAGTCTAGCTAAGTCCTTTGACAGGTCTACTAGCTTCTCATGCCAACATCGGCCCATGTTCTCCAACATGGCCGTTTTCATTTTATAGCGGCCCGTAAAAATCAGGAGCCGTTATGGCAAAAGTCGATTTTTTGTATCGGCAACGAAACTACCTACCTGACGAGGGATTTGTTCGTTTGTCGCAAATTCTCCAAGTACTGCCCATTGGCAAAACGAGCTGGTGGGAAGGCGTCAAAAAAGGGCGCTATCCCACCCCAGTGAAGTTAGGGCCGCGTACCACCGTTTGGCGCGTTGAAGATATCCGGGCGCTGATCAGCAATGTGGAAGGAGGTGATGCCGCATGACCTCTCCATATGTTCCTCTTGGTTCACAAAATAATCTTCCCCCATTGAAGGCGATCAGTATGGAGGAATTTCTTTTAAGCACCTTGCCCGAACGCGACTACCTGCTGCACCCGGTAATTCCTGAGCAGGGGATAGTCATGCTGGTTGCAAAGCGGGGCATAGGCAAGACCTTTACGGCGTTGCACATGTCCCTGTCTGTGGCTGGTGGGTTGTCCCTGTTCAACTGGCATGCTCCCAAGGCTCGGCGCGTTTTGTATGTGGATGGCGAAATGCCCGCTATCTCCATGCAAGAGCGCCTAGCGGCTTTGGCAACGGGCATGGCTGCGCCGCCCCATGCGATGCAGAACTTCTCCATTATCACCCCCGACATTCAATCACGGCCCATGCCGGACTTGGCAACAACCTACGGGCAGCAGGCTCTTGAACCATTTCTTGCTGGAGTCGATTTACTGGTTTTAGACAACCTCGCCACACTTTGTCGCACTGGCAAAGAAAATGAATCCCAATCATGGACGCCCATGCAGACCTGGCTATTGGATTTGCGGCGGCGGGGCATGGCAGTTTTGCTTGTGCATCACGCGGGCAAATCCGGCGATCAGCGAGGAACCTCGGCACGCGAAGACATCATGGACACGGTCATAAGCCTACGGAGGCCCACAACCTACAGCGTTGCCGAAGGTGCGCGGTTTGAAGTCCATTTGACCAAGGCGCGGGGAATTGTGGGTGAGGATGCAATGCCCTTTGAGGTGCATCTGCGCAGTGAAGGGAATCAGCTCATTTGGGATGTGAACGAGCTTGTCAATGTTCAGGCCGAGCAATTGAAGCAGCTCTTGGCTGAGGGCTTCTCCATTCGGGATTGCGCCGATGAAATGGGTGTGAGCAAGTCTGTGGTTCATCGGCTCAAGAAGAAGCTGGAGGAAGGCGGCGATGCTGGTGCTGTTCGTTATTAATGCAGTGTCCCACCGTCCCACCCCTAAGGACAGGGACAGCGGGACAGCTTTGCAAAGTATCGCCTCCCCCGCGTCAGATGGCTTGAAGCAAGCCATGTTTTCGCTTCGCTCAAACGGCTTGCTCTGCGAGGCGTCAAAGCACATTGCCGCTTCACGGCAAAAGGAGCGCGCCTATGCTTACTGAGTCGCGCAAACACACCCCCCGAAAAAGTGGACGCCCAAAGGGCGACCCCATAAAGGTGCGCCACATGACAATCGGGGTGCGCGTTAATACGGCAGAGTGGGAGGCGCTTCAGCTTCGTGCGCGGCACATGGGCATGAGCCCTGCGCAGTGGTTGCGCACAGCCGCTTTGAGCAGGCGCATGCCGCTTCCCCCTGTGCCAGAGGTAAATCGCAAGGCCTACGGCGAGCTTGCGCGGCTGGGCGTTAATCTTAACCAAATCGCCAAGGCAGCCAATGCGGGGCGAACGGCTGTTCCCTTCGGGCTGCTACGGGAGCTGCTTAGCAAGATAATGTGCTTGCAAGCTTCGCTGATGGGGGTTGCTGGCAGCCTGCCGCCAGTGGCAGGGGAAGTGCCTTGATAGCCAAGTGCATCAAGGGCAAGGGCTTTCGTGGGGCGGCAGCCTACGATTTGCAGCCCCACAAAAGTCTGTTGCTTGAAACCAATATGGCGGGCCGCACACCACTCGCCCTTGCTGCGGAATTTGGGGCTATTCGCACTTTAAGGCCAAATCTGTCCAAGGCCGTTTGCCATGTGAGCCTGAGCCTTCACCCGGAAGAATCCTTGTCAGATGAGCAGTGGTGTGAGGCCGCACACTCGTGGCTTCAGGGCATGGGTTTTGTAAACAACCAATATGTCATTAGCCGACATACAGACGCCGCACACGCACACATTCATATTCTGGTGAACAGGATAGCGCTGGATGGAAAAGTGGTGAGTGACGCGCACGACTACAGGCGACAAGAAAAAATCATGCGGGAGCTGGAGCAACGGTTTTCTCTTCGGCTAGTGCGCTCAAGCCGGGAAACGTTGCGGGCAGCCCTTACGAAAGGGGAGATTGAGCACGCCCTGCGTACTGGTGAGGCTTCCACCCGTATGAACCTACAAAAAATAATTGATGCGGCCCTTACGCAGAAAATTGCGTTGAATGCGTTTTGTCAGCAGTTGGCAGCCCAGGGCGTGACCGTGCGTTTAAATAAAGCCTCCACCGGGTTTGTTTCGGGGATCAGCTTTGCGCTTGGTGACGTGACGTTCAAGGGCAGCAAGCTCGGCAAAGGTTACACATGGGGCGCATTGCAACTTAGAGGATTACTCCATGAGCAAGATAGACGAATTGAAGAGCATGAGCAGGGCATCGGAAGCGACAACGCCACCATCCCCGCCGAGCGAGATAGATCAGACAAGGATAGAAGCAAGCCTGATGGTTCTGAGCTTGCAGGAAGAAGCACGAATCAAGAACTCACAGGAGCTGATTCAGCTTTTACGAGAATTGCAGAGAAGTACCTCTCAGGCCGCGCGGGAGATCGGAACCGCAGCTCACCAAGTAAGGGATTATCCCGTTGAGGTTTTGAATCAGCACCGGGCGCGTATGGAGCAATGCTTGGCAAAGTGCGAGGCGGCGGCAATCGCCTCTAAGGAATATTTTGAAAAATCTCGGGCTGTAATGGATGCTTACGGAAAGGAATTGCGGGGTGATACGTGGTGGTTGGCAAGTGTAACTTCTGGATGCACAACGATTGCTTTCATGCTTCTGTTCTTGTTTCTCCGCTGGCTAGGTCATTGAGTATTGCCGTAGTGATTTAGGCTATCATCCCAGCAGGTTAATGAATTCAGGCTGCTATGCGTAACCGCATGGCAGCCTTCTTTCGTGCTGTGAAAATCGGATGCCAAACCGGATATTTTTTTCTGGCGTTTCCTTTATGAGCAGTTCTCATGCTGCTTGCGGAATTTCCCAGTTGTCACTCAGGCGGCCTCCTTCCAGCACATTTGAGCACCTTACTTCTTTACCTCGGCCAAAGCCGCGTCCACCTGTTGTATAATTTCGCGTACTGTCCGAGCGTCTACATCCACGGTTGCGGCAGCCGCCAGAAAATCCTTTTCGGTTATATCCTTGCCCTTGTTGTTGACCATGCAGGTCTGTTCCCCGTTAATGCCCTCTGACGGCGTAAGGTCATAAACCGGGGCAATGCGCCACTGGTTTTCCTTGTTCAGCAGAAAGGAAAAGTTTTTGGAATGGTCGTCCTTGTTGCCGGAGCGCACGTTGAACACCATGAGCCGCACCATTTTGAGTACTTCGCGCATGTCTTTGGTGAGCAGCAGCGTCAGGCGCAGCAGGCTTTCATAGGTGAGCGAGGGTTCGCGGTGCGATGCGTGCAGCAGGCCGCAGGCAGTGTGCACATGCACCTTTTGGCCATGCACCCTGTCAAAGCGTTGGACGCCGAAATATCCCGGCGAGATTGCCGACGGAAACAGGTGCGTTTCCGGCATATCCAGCCCGGCTTCTCTGGCCGCCAGGGAATATGCGTATTCCGTCAGCCCGGTGTTTGGCGGCTCGTGCGCGGAGCGAAATTTGATGATCCAGGGGGTTCCTTGGGGTTCCCCCGCCCCCTGCGGCACAATGCGGTAATCATCGGCAACGTTCACCAGAATTTTGGGTCTGGCCCCTGCGGATGAGCCGTTGAGCTGAATAAGCTTGTCCAGTTGCCCCGCATCCACAGGCGCATCGTGCAGAATCCGCAGCGAATCCTCTGCCAGAGCATCCAGCTCCGCCACAGAAACGGTTTCTTCTGCCTGTGCCGCCGCCGGGGTGTACTCCAGCGCGCCCATGCCGTGGGCACCCACCATGGCAAGGCGCTGCAAGGGCAGGCAGGCATGGAGCGATGAGCCTTTTTTTCGTAATGCCCTGTCCAGCAAAAGCAGCCCCCAGCCATCGGGCAGGCTGTCGTTGAACACGCCGAACAGACCGTCAAAGGTGCGTTTGGGGTCTTCCTTGACCTCTGGGCTGAGCGGAAGCCTGAACGGCGAAATGTTGATGCCCGAATCAAGAAATTCTGGTGCGTACTGGAACAGAATGGAGTTGCTGTGTGCGGCGAGCTTTCCCACATGGCGGCGTACGCCGTATGCATGCAGATGCACATCAAGATTCATGGCGTTTTCTCCCTGCCCGCTTGCGGGGTGCTGGGGATTGCGGCTTGAACAGGTTTTCTGTGCGCGGCGGGTTGAACAAGCAGGAAAAGGCTTCAAGATCGTTAAGAATCAGGGCGATAGCCAGCAGGGACGCGAGAGAGATTTCCCCCGTTGTTTCAAAGCGCTTCACAGAGCCAAGGGAAACGCCGCTGCGGGCAGCCAAATCTTTCTGGCTCATATTGAGAGCAAGACGTTTGGCCTGCGCCTTGGCGGCGATGCCGAGCCGGATTTCCTGCGGGGTTTTTAAAATATCGTCTAACATAATAGCTCTTAATTTTATTTTTTAATATAATAGATAAAATATGAGACGATAGCAATTGGTTGATGGGAGGGTGAACTCGCGCTCTACCGTCAACACCAGCCCCGCCGAGCGAGATCGGGACCGCAGCTCACCAAGAAAAGGAATAACCTGTTGAGGTTTTGAATCAGCAACGGGCGCGTATGGAGCAGTGCATCGCAAAGTGCGAGGCGGCGGCAATCGCATCTAAGGGCTATTTTGATAAATCGTGTGCAGTAATGGAAGCTTGCAGCAAGGAATTGCGGAATGATACGTGGTGGGTGGCAATTGTAACTTCTGGATGCACAGCATTCTTTTTAATGTTTTTGTCCGCCTTTATCGGCTGGCACAGAAGTTGATATTGTTTATTAGAAGTTTATGACGGTAAACAGTATGAAAATTTTGCAACGGATACACTTCTCAGGTCTGATGACAACAATGCTGGTAGCAAATTCAAAAAAACTGGCTAGTAAGTATGCTAAGGTTGGAAATTTGAATGGAAATATTTTACCTTATTATAAATGGAAATAATAACTAGCGCAGTATAGATAAGGATTTTCGCATCCTTCTAACGATCACAAACCGGTACATTGAGAAATCTCGAAGGATAATGATTTACATAGCTGTTTCTATTCTGCTATTTTTTAATCGCCCCACGTGGGTATTTATAGACTGTGTTGCTTATCTACAGGTTAGGGGCAAACGCTGAAGGGCCTCTTCCGGTATATAGAATGCAGATTGGTTAGTTTTTCCTGTGTATTATGCACAGGTGTTGGGTTAAAATGGATTGTGGTTCTCAGGGATTAGAGAAGTGAAATCGCTTTTAGCTTCCGCAAAGATATGTAGTGAAATGTTTATATGATATTATATGTGGAGGCGCAAAAGTCATCTTTAATGATGGCTATATATTTATAAAATGAAATGAGGGAGTGATTTTATGTCATTGCAAGTTTTTCCTGATAAGGACAGTGTTGCCTCTGATAGTTTTGCAAGTGAATTGATTGAATATCTTTTTCAGAATGAGGAAAAGCTATCTTTAGATAACTCATGTATTTTTTATGATTTCCCTATGTACCGCAATGATGATGGCGGTATTCTGAGAGCAAATGTGTTGCTAGTGAGTCCTCGAAGAGGTGTTGTACTGTTTGGATCATCATCTGCAAGAAATGCTGATGTTAAAGAGTTGCAAAAAGATATTTCTGTCATAGATGACGTATTTGCGAATATTTTTGCACGCTTTATAAAGCAAAAAGATTTAAAAAGAAATAGAACATCTTTAAATTTTAATTTTACATCAATAATCATTGCAGAAAATTATACTGGTGAAATTAGTGAAGAGTGGGATGTCGTATCTGTATTGCATGGAATTGACGGGCTGATTTTGAACATCGCAGATGAAATGACAAATGGCGTTTATGAAAAAATACTTAGTGTGCTTGATGGCGGTCCAGGGCTCGTAAAATCTAAATCTCGATTAGATGTTAAGCCTGGATCGAAGGGTGATTTAGCAAATAAAATTGAAGCAGAGATTACTCGCTTTGATAATAAGCAGCGTCATGGATACATGCTTCCGATGTCGGGAGTTCAGCGCATCAGAGGGTTGGCGGGGTCAGGTAAAACCGTAATATTGTCAATGAAGGCAGCCCTTACCCATCTTGAATTCCCTGATGCAACAATCCTTTTTACATTTCATACAAAAAGTCTTTATCAACTAGTTCAAAAATTAATAACTCGTTTTTATAGGCAGTATTCAGACGGCGTTCCAGATTTTGAAAATAGAATTAAAATTCTGCATTCATGGGGCGGAGTCTCTGCCAATGGGGTATATTACCAGGCTTGTCTTGATAATAATGTCACTCCGCTGACCTTTCCAGAGGCCAAACAGATTTCAAGTGATCCTTTTGATGGTGTTTGTTCTGATTTCCTAAGAAAGATAAGTAATCCTTTGGTTACTTATGATTATGCGTTTATAGACGAGGGGCAGGACTTTTCAAAGTCATTTCTGCAACTTGTTGTTAAGATGACTCGAAGTAATCGGGTTGTGTGGGCATACGATGAGCTGCAAAGTATATTTGCTACGGACGTACCATTGCTGACAGATATTGTAAGTGAAGATGAAATTGCAGCAGATACTATTTTATATAAGTGTTATCGGAATCCAAGAGAAATTCTTGTTTGCGCACATGCCTTAGGTTTTGGAATTTATGGAAAAGAAATAGTCCAAATGTTGGAAACTAAAGAGCGATGGGAGAGTGCTGGATATGAGATCGTTGAAGGAACATTTTCTCCAGGCCATAAAATAGTAATAGAACGTCCAGTTGAGAACACGTTAACTTCAATCTCAAATTCATATACAATAGATGAAATTATTAAATTCAAAGCGTTTGAAGAAGTAGATGAAGAAATTTCATATTGTGTAGAGCGTGTAAAAGAAGATTTGCTGCAAGGACTTAGGCCGGACGACATATTAATTATTTCAATCGATGATAGAAATGCAAAGCTTTATCTCTCACGACTGGAAAAAGCATTTAGGGATGCTGATATACGTGCAAATAATATTCATGCAGATATATATTCAGTTGTGGACTTTGAAAAAGAAGGAATGGTCACTCTTTCTACAATAAATAAGGCAAAGGGGAATGAGGCTTATTCTGTGCATGTGCTTGGGATTGATGCGGTGTTTAATCTCCCCACGAAAACGCAGAGGAATAAAATTTTTACAGCACTGACTAGAGCAAAAGGGTGGGTTTCTATCTCTGGAATCGGTGAATCGGCCCAGGATTTCGGGGTTGAGCTCGCTAAAGCCAAACAGAAATTTCCAATACTGGAGTTTGATTATCCAACAGAGGCACAGTGGGCAGTAATTCGAGACGACATGCATCGTGAAAAAATGCTAGACAAGAAAGCCGAGCGAGAATTTGAGGAACTTTTTAAGAAGTTGGGGCCTGAAAAATTTTTGGCAATGGTTGAGCAAAAGCAAACGAAAAGTAAGTGGAGGCCATAACGTATGAATTATGGCGGACGGTTTGTTGCGCAACTTGAAGATTGTCGTCGGATTCTTGATGGCGTAAATTTGCTTTATTTATATGACAACTCGATTAAAAAGATACATGGGGCCGCAGCACGATTCAAAGGGAAATCGTATGAAAGTATCTGGAGAGAATTGTACAGAAATTACGAGTTTACATTCGCACTTGTGGATTATTCACTGATATTGTTTGATGTAACAGATCAGAACCGAATTTCGTTCTCGTACTACGAGAATCCGTATGTCTTCATTGATAAAAATATTTTTCTTGCTGAGTTTGGGGCTGAATCTGAGCAATGGTATGAACAATACCTTTCTGAATACAAAAAAGAATCTATAACACCAGTTCGTTATGATTTTTATCCTAATGATTATACTCCAGGCAGGCATCCAGTTGCACATATGCACATTGGTTACGCAAATAATATCCGTATAGGTTGTTCCTATGTCCTTACTCCACAACTTTTTTTATCTTTCATATTACGCCAGTGTTACCCTGATCAGTGGCAGGCGCTGCAAGCTAATGGTGGCTGGTTAAATGAGCGAATGGCGTTTCAGAAAATTGAAAGAAATCATTTTTCTGAGGCTGATACTCGCGAATTTTATTTGCATTTTTTGACGGAGAGGGAGTTTGCTTGAGGGTGCAGTGCAAATATTTCTCTCGAATAAATTGTCATTGACTCATAGTACGGATACAAAGCCGGACATTTTGTCATTTTTTGTTTTTTTCATGAATAAGACTATGTAGTTGTGTGATAATTCGAATCCCACCCTCTCCGCCTTCTTCATCGTACTCTGCAATACAACTGGAATCGGGCATGAACATATACGATATTGCCATGATGCCCTTAGAAGCGTGGGTATTGAAGAAAATGCGTTCAGCAATAATGCCCTGTGCCTATGGCGATGTGCTTGAAGCCGGGATAGGAACAGGAGTCAACCTTCGATATTATAATCCTGAAAAAATACGCAGTCTGACAGGGTTGGATCGCCAGTACTCACAGGAACTTGAACGGCGGGCCGGGAAGAATTTTGCGTTTTATCAGGGCAATGTTGAAAAAATGCCTTTTGCAGAAGGGCAGTTTGACACCGTGGTCGCCACGCTGCTTTTTTGCACTGCGGATATTGAAAAAAGCATGAGCGAAATACAGCGGGTGCTCAAGGCGGGCGGCCTGTTCATTTTCATAGAGCATGTGCGGCCCAAAGGAGCGCGGGCCGGGAAATTTGTTGACTTTGCTAATGGCTCATGGACACGAATTGCCGATGGATGCAACCTCAATCGCCGTACAGACGAAATTTTGAGGCAAAGCAGTTTTTCTGAACTGATTATCTCGGAACGCGGCGTTTTTCGCTACGGCACTGCAAAAAAAATCTAATCAGCAAATACGAATCATTTTTTCAAGTTTCCCATCATGTTCATCGTGCCCTGTTGCATGAAAAATATAAGATGTGTCAGAATGTCCAGAGTTGCCTACTGGCCTTGGCCTCATGCCTCCGAACAGATTCCGGCATAACCGCAGATTCAATGATCACCGCCAAGGGGTTAACATTTGGCGGCAGGCTCTTTAGGTGAAAATTCCTTCTGGTAGTTATCTGGCGTCCACGGACACTAACTATTGGGCTCCCTTTACCTCTTGCCCATCAACACCCGCTGAAAAAACTCCAGCGTCCGCTGCTCCGCGTCTGTGGCGGCAGAGCGGTTAAAGCCGTGGCCTGCGCCGGGGTAGATGACCATCTCAGCGGTTTGCCCAAGGCTGCGGGTCAGTTCCACCAGTTCCTTGCCTCTTTCCATGGGCACAACGGTATCCGCATTGCCGTGCAGTTCCAGCAAGGGCGGCATGTGGGTAATGGGGTGCTTGCCGTCAGCCCTGCGCTGGGCGGGGATGCCGCCGTAGAACACAACCAGCGCCGCGATTCTTGTATCCTTGCTGGCAACGGATGTTCCCAGATAGCCCCCCTGAGAAAAACCCACGATGCCAACGGGGCGGGCCTTCTGCCCCTGCGCAAGCACGCCTGTCACAACATCGCTGACCATCTGCGACCACGCGCCTATACGTTTTGAAAAATTTGCGCGTCGCGTTTCCACAGTTTTGGAGCATGCGACATCCTGTTCATTATAATAATCCAGCACATAGGCATCAAAACCAGCGCGGGCGAATTGTGTGGCGTTGCGCTCATAAAATGCCCGAAATTTATCCAGGCCCTGGCTGCCGTGCAGCACAATGATAGCCGGGTGCGGCCCTTGCCCGGCGGCAAGAAAGGCCTTAACCACAACTGGGCCCTGGGATGTTGTTTGCGTGCCCTCGTGAACCTGAATATCGCCTGCAAGGGCGCGGCCAAATCCGCCAAGAAACACAAAGAGAAAACACCAGCAAAAGATTTTTGCGCTCCGCATATTCCCGCCCTTGGGTGATGAGTGAAATTCCGTCAATGCTTTCGGCTACTCGCTTTGTGCGGGTAAGACAAGACCACCTTTGCATCCATGTTGTGCGGATGCGCCGCGCACAGGCTTGTCAGCGGCCCGTTGCGTCAGTTTCGCCGCTGGGGTAATGATACGCCTCTGCAGGGCGCAGGTGCCGCGTTTTTTTTGCGCGCAGCGCTGGTCACCCGGTTTGCGGATCGCGCAACGCACCATCGCAGGGCAGGCACAACCCAGAGCAACTACAGCTATGGGCAGAATCATATCACCGTGTTGGAGAATATTTTGGCATTTTTGAGCATGCAGGGCGTTACCCTGAACCTCGGCGGCAAGCCGCTACTGGATTCTGCGGATTTTTCGGTTGAAGTGGGCGACAGGCTTTGTCTCGTGGGTCGCAACGGCGCGGGCAAGTCATCGCTGCTGGCGCTGCTCGGCGGGCAGATGCAGCCCAATTCCGGCATGATTATCCGCCCCGGCACGCTCATAGGCCAGATGCCGCAGGATGTGCCGGAACGCTGGCGCGGCACGGTTTTTTCTCTGGTGGCGGAGGTTCTGGGCGAGGAGGGCACGGCCCTTGCCGCAGCCCATGCCGGGGCCGAGCACAGCCTTGAGCTGACCAGCGGCTGGGAGCGTTACGGCGATGTGCTTGCCGTCATCAATCATCTGGGGCTGGATCCCGATGCGGATTTTACCTCGCTCTCTGGCGGCACCAAGCGCCGCGTGGCTCTGGCGCGGGCGCTGATCTGCTCCGAAGACCTCATTCTGGACGAACCTACCAACCATCTGGATATCGCCACCATCACCTGGTTGGAAGATTTTTTGCTGCGCAAGGCCCGCACCCTGATTTTTGTCAGCCATGACCGGGCCTTTGCCAAGCGCCTCGCAACGCGTGTTGTGGAGATCGACCGGGGCAAGCTGCACAACTATTCCTGCGGGTTCGACCGTTACCCCGAGCGGCGCGAGGAACGCCTTGCCGCCGAGGAGCGCGCCTTTGCGCTGCAAGACAAAAAGCTTGCGCAGGAGGAAGTGTGGATTCGTCAGGGCATCAAGGCCCGCCGCACGCGCAACATGGGCCGGGTGCGTGCTCTTGTGGCCCTGCGGGCCGAGCGCGCCGAACGGCGCGACAGGCAGGGCAACGTGCGTATGGCCGCGCAGGAGGCCGGGCGCTCGGGCAAGCTGGTTATTGAGGCCGACAATATTTCAGTCGGCTATCCCGGTCAGCCGCCCCTTATCCGCAATTTTTCCACAATCATTCAGCGTGGCGACCGCGTGGGCCTGATAGGCGAAAACGGCACGGGCAAAACATCTCTTATCCGCGTGTTGCTGGGCGAGCAGCAGCCCACAGAAGGCGAGGTGCGCCTGGGTACCAATCTGGAAATCAGCTATTTCGATCAGTTGCGCGAAACGCTCGATCCGGAAGCCAGCGTCATGCACAGCGTTGCCGAGGGCAACGACGTGGTCACGGTGGGCGGCAGCACGCGCCATGTGGCAGGATATTTACAGGATTTTCTCTTCACTCCCGACCGCCTGCGCCTGCCGGTCAAGGTGCTCTCCGGCGGCGAGCGCAACCGCCTGCTGCTGGCAAAGCTCTTTACCCGGCCATCCAACGTGCTGGTGCTGGACGAACCCACCAACGATCTGGATGCGGAAACCCTCGACCTGCTGGAAGAACTGATTGCGGATTATTCCGGCACCGTGCTAGTGGTCAGCCACGACCGCAGTTTTCTGGATAATCTTGTCACCAGCGTCATCGCGCTGGAAGGCGACGGCATGGCGCACGAGTATGTTGGCGCGTATACCGACTGGCTGCGCCAGCGCTCGACCCCTGCGCAGGAGCGCAAGCCGGAAGAGAAAAACGCTCGCACAAACCAGCGCCCCGCCTCGGACAAGCCCCGCAGACGCAGCTTTAAGGAACAGCGGGAATTTGAACAGCTGGGCCAAGAGCTGGAAGCCCTGCCGGAGCGTATGGACGCTCTTGAGCAGGAGCAGAAAACTCTGGAAGCAACACTTGCCGATCCGGAACTGTTCGCCCGCGATCCAGATGCTTTTGCCAAAATCACAGATCGGCTGGTGGCGCTGGAAACAGAGCAAACTGAGCTGCTGCTGCGCTGGGAATTTGCGGAGCAGCGCCGGCAAGAGCTGGGCGAACTGGCCGGGTAGGGCGTACTCCCGCCAGCGTCAGCCGTATGTATGGAGTAATGCCGTACATGCGGCTCCAGTCTTTTTTTCGAGTTAAGCCGCCTTCCTCCTCCCCGGCACCATTCTGCACTCTTACCGGAGTGCAGCTTCCGCAATTATGCGTTCGCTATGTGAAAGCATGCTCCTGGTCATCTGCGACGTTATATCACACGTGACTATCATGGGCACGTGTGAGCTTGAAGCGCGCATGCTTTCTTTTGTTGCTGTAGTGGGAAGTTTTAATACTCGTTATTTTGTTCAGTCTGACATTAGTTATTTTGTTTATTTCCAAAAAAATTATTTTTTCAGCTAATAAAAAATTTAATGCATCCGTTATGTCTCAAACAAGGTTGATGCTATGGTCAATGTATGGGGCGGTGAATCTCTAACGTTTTTTTAATTTTATTAAACAGACTACTCAAGAATGGGTAGGCTCTTTGGCCTCGATTTAAAAGATAGGAAGCTAACGTATTTCTTTAGTGACAGTTGCATTTAAATTGTATAATTATGTACAAAAGTTATTAATGTTCCCGTTGAGTTGTTTAGCCTGCATTTTTATCGAGACAGTTTTTGCTTCCTGAAAATCGACAATCGACTACATTAGAGGATATGTCATGGCTATTGCATCAGGAACAAGCCTTTCATTCCGGTTGTTTTCTTCTGCTGTCGTGCTGATGTGCGGTGGCGCAGCATCATTCACATATGGCGTTATTTCTAATGCATCGTTTATAATACACGGTGTGTTATTTTTATTGGCGGCCACGGCTGGTCTTTTTTTAATATGGACTGTCTATAGGCAGCTGATACTTCCTTTGCGCAGCATACGTGATTACGCACAAGAGATCGCCAGTGGCCGCCCCACAGCATGCCCAGCGTACACCATGCCCAAAGAATACTCAGACCTGCGCGAAAGCATTTGCACTATGGTCGCCTCGCTGGATCAGGCCCTTAAAGATGCCCGGCATAAAGGCGACGAAGCGCACCGGCTCGCGGCAGGCAGCGAACTTGCATTGCAGGAAAGCCGCGCTGCGGAAGCGCAGGTGCGGCAACTGCTCAATGACATGCGTACTGCTTCGCAAAAAGCGGCCACTGCATCCTCGAGTATTTTTTCCGGTATCCGCGAACTTGGTCAAAACATGGAGAATGTGGATCGCGATGTGGTGCATCAGCGGGAAAGAATGCATGAAGCCTCGCAAGCCATAGAGCAGATTAATTCCGCCATTCAGAGTATAGCGCTCAATACCGTTAAAGCTGCGGATGACGCTGCTTTGGCGCAGCAGGGGGCTGTGTCGGGCGCGCAGGGGGTGCGCTCGGCAGTTCTTTCTATTGATCAGGTTAAAGAGCGTATTCTGCTGCTCAAGGAAACCATGACCAATCTTGGGCAACAGGCCGAGGGTATTGGAACTGTGCTGGGAGTTATTTCCGACATCGCGGATCAGACAAACCTGTTGGCCCTGAACGCAGCCATTGAGGCCGCCAGGGCAGGCGAAGCTGGCCGCGGATTCGCCGTGGTCGCCGATGAAGTGCGGAAGCTCGCGGAAAAGACAATGAAGGCCACCAGCGAGGTCGGCGAGTCATTGAGAAATATTCAGGCCAAGGCGCGCGAAAATGTTCAGGCTGTGGATGCCGCTGCGCAAGATATTGTTACAAGCGCAAGCGCCGCCGAACAGGCCGCTGAAGATGTGGACAGGATTGCGGGATTTGTTCAGCAGGCCGCCAACGAAGTTTCTGCCATCGCGGCGTCCAGTCAGGCGCAGACCGCGGCGAGTGAAGATGTTCGCAGAGGTGCGGCTGAAGTCAACACCATCGCAAAGGAAACGGCGGAGCACGTCAATAATTCCATTCGCGTGCTTGTGGAAATATCTGGTCAGGCAGAAGAACTGGACGCCATCGTCAGCGCCATGGGGCAGGGAAATCTTGGCGGCGTTGTAGATTCTGACCAGCTTATATGCTGGACAAACGATCTTTCTGTAGGGGTTGCAAAGATAGATGAGCAGCACAAGGCTCTTGTGGCCCTTATCAATGAGCTGAATTCCGCCATGCGGCAACGCCGGTCAGAAGAGGTGCTTGCAGGCGTGCTGGACAGGCTGAAGCAATACACGGTAAAGCATTTTGCCACGGAAGAAGAATTTTTTGACCGCTATGGCTACGCAGAAGCGCCTGCGCACAAAAAAGCGCACCGTGATCTGGTAGAAAAAGTTCTGGCCTTTGAGCAGGAGCTTAAAAGTGGTCGCGCCAAGGTCACCATGGAAATCATGCGTTTTTTGAAAGAGTGGCTCGTGGGCCATATTATGGGTACGGATAAACGCTATGGCCCATTTCTTAATGGCAAGGGCGTGCAGTGACAGTAGCCTGAAAAGCAAACTCTGATATGTGCAAAAAGAGCCGGAGTATGGTCTGCCCCGGCTCTTTTTGTTTACAAGTTCGGGGCGCGTTGTGTGAGTATTCGCGAAAAGATTTTTCGGCTCAGGGCATTAACGGCGACACGCTAAAGTTGATAAGCCACTGAAACAAGCCAATATAGCAAAAAAGAAGATATCGGAGTGCAAGCAATGCAAATATCAACTGACGGAATCAACTGGTTTTATACAACAAAAGGGCAGGGGGAACCTCTTCTCTTTTTGCACGGCGGGCTGGATACCTGCGAAAATTACGAAACTTTGCTTGCAGAGCTGGCAAAGGACTTCCGCGTTATCGCTGTTGACCGGCGCGGGCACGGCAGAACAGCGGACACGGAAGCGCCTTTTGAATATGCCCTGATGGCGGAGGAACTGATTTCTTTCACGCAGGCGCTTGATCTGCCGCCTTTTCACATTGTTGGCTACAGCGATGGGGCGAACCTCGGCTTGCATATGGCAAGTCGCTTGCAGGGCAAGGCAAAGAGCCTCATTGCCATATCCGGCAATTATCTTGGTGTGTCGGGGATGTCGCAAGGTTGGCTGGAAACGGTTGAAGCTTTCTCTGCGGATTTTGTTCAGGAGCATATGCCGGAAGTTGCGCAGCAGTATGCCGAGCTGAACCCAGCTCCAATGCTTGAGAGCTTTATCAGTAAGACAAAAGAGCTGTGGAGCAGGGATTGCGTTGTTGAAGTTGAAGTTTTGCAAGCCCTGCAAACGCCAACGCTTATTGTGGGCGGCGATCGGGATATCGTTTTGCCAGAGCAGCTTGTGGACATGAAAAAACTGATCCCGGACGCCTCCCTGTTGATGCTGCCGTATTGCGGGCATTTTGTTTTTCAGGATTTTGCCTGGAGCAATACTGCGGCCTCGGCCGTGGACATATTCAAAGATTTTTTGAAAACGCGCTTCAGCGCGCATAATGCGGATTTTTTCTGATCTGTTGTATCCCGGTATAGAGCATGATTTTACTGAATCACCAGATTTTTCTTGCCATTAACGCCAGCGATGCGGCATCCCCCTTTGCAGTGTGGGCAGGGGGCGCACTGGCAGAGTGGCCCATAGGTATCGCGGTTTTGTTGACCCTGCTGGCTGTTGTGCGGCAAAAGCCACGCGGCTTTGCCGTTGCTTTGGCTTTACGTGTGGTTTTGACCGTGGCGGTGGCCATGGGTTCAGCCTGCCTGATCCGAATGTTTCATTATAATCCCCGGCCCTTTGTGCTGGGGATTGGGCGAATGCTGATTGCCCACGAACCCACATCGTCACTTCCCAGTTTACACGCCACCTTTTTGTTTTCGATGGCGTTTGCCCTGCTTCTGCACAAGGGCCCGCGTGGCATTGCACTGGTTGTCATGCTGCTGGGGTTCGCTACTGCCTGGGCCAGAATTTTTGTGGGTGTGCACTATCCACTGGACATGGCGGGGGCATTTTTAACAGCTTGCCTTGCCGCAGTGGCGGTAAAACTCTGCTTTCACCAAGCCAGGTCTGGGCTGTAAAAAAAACGGGGGTGCAAAGGGTTAGGGCCGTTACTGGCGAGCATGCGGCTGATTTTGTTAGCACCATAAAAAAAGGCGGGTTTCCCCGCCTTTTTTTATGGTGCGCAAGCTGCGGGCTGTTGCCCCGGCGCTAGACTGCCTTGTGATTTTCTTCGTCCAGAATCAGGTATTGATCGTTGGCTTTTAACACCACCGCGCGAGAACGGGCATTGTGCTTGGCGTGGTACAGGGCTTTGTCCGCCCGGTCAAAAAGCTGTTCTGCCGTTTGAATTCGGGGTGCTTGGGCATCCAGCACTGCTATGCCGGCGCTGACGGTAATGTGCAGGTTGTTTTTTTCAACATTGCCTTCCGTATCCCGGATGAGCAGGTTGAAATTTTTGATGGCCTTGCAAAAACGGCTGATGATTTCGGGCAACATATGCGCGTTGGCCCCGGAGGCCACAAGGGCAAACTCATCGCCGCCAAAGCGCGCTGCCAGGGCATCCGTCTCTGTATCAATTTCTTCGCGCGCTCTGCGGAGGTGCGAGCCAACAACCTTAAGCACCTGATCGCCGATAAGGTGACCATATGTGTCGTTAAAGGTTTTGAAGTGGTCGATATCAAAGAGGGCCAGGGCAAGGGGGTGCCCTTCTTCGTGCCATCGGGCCGTAGAATTTTTGATAAAAAGATCAAGGCTCAGGCGGTTGGCAACCTGAGTCAGGGGGTCAATGAAGGCGAGATTTTCAAGGTTGCAGATGTCTTCCTCAAAAAGCACCTTGACCCGGCGAAAGGCTGATTGCAGCTTTTCAAGCATGACGGTGCCATCGCCGTTCTCCGCCACAATGGAAAGACTTTCTTTTTCAAGGTGGGCAATATCACCGTAGCGCGAAGACAGCTTGCTGAAAAACTGGTCTATGATGGAAGACGTTTCGTGAACCATGCTGTCAAGCTGCGTCACAATTGGCTTGCTGAATATTTCGCTGCACTTGCGGATTGTGGAAACAAGCTGCTCATCAGAGTAGTGCCTGTTTTTCAACAGCTCTTCCATCTGTGCGAGAATGGCAATCTTTTGTTCTTCATCAAGAAAATGATAGTCCTTCATTTCCCTGAAAAAAAGCAGCAGGGAGCGCCAGCGCGTTTCTGGCGGAACGCCTGCTTTATCAAACATATCAAATAATTTGAGATATGTGTTTTTGCAGTGAACAGAAGACTCTTTGGATTTCACCATGGGGCTTGTTTCGCAGTGCAGTAAAATATGGATAAACTTTGAGCGGATGCTCTTTAAAAATTTTGTGAAGACTAGCTTCTCTGGATAAGCCTGTCAAAGAGGATAATAATCGATTTCCCGAAGCTGCATTGCCGTCTTTTGCCATACACATCGGTGGTATTTTTCGGCAGACCGCATGTCAGCGCAAAAAGCGGCGACACCAAGATGCCGCCGCTTTTGCGTAATGCTGCTGCCAGCCTTCCTGTCTGGGCAAGGCCTATGCTATGGTTTGCCGTAAGCGCCGGGCAGGCGCGGCTGAGGTGCTGCCGCCTGCGGCGCGGTCTGGTCAAAAGACTGCACATGCGCGCGCTGGGCATCGGCCATCTGGCTGGGTGCCTCCGCCGCAGGGGCTGCAGGGCGCATGGCGCTACGGCCATAGGCCGCCTGAGCATGGGAGCGCGGCACGGCGGTAACTGTTGACGGTATGACGGGCTGCACGGATCTGGTCATTGTCCCCAGGGGTTGCAGGCGGGTGGCGATATCGTTGCTCGCCTGACGGGCCTCGGGGGGTTCTATAATCTGGGGATAGGCGCCACGCAGGCCCGAAAGGATAGATTTCAACCCGTTGAGTGAATCCATAGCCACTT
>Ga0074193_1001698_pt1 | contig 24712 bp, 24 predicted proteins | sample EPASupsiteHSE605_FD_64523 | JGI IMG/M metagenome (GOLD analysis project Ga0074193, IMG submission 64523) | Bioremediated contaminated groundwater from EPA Superfund site, New Mexico - Sample HSE6-05 | ecosystem: Environmental > Aquatic > Deep subsurface > Groundwater > Contaminated ... | reverse complement strand
TACCTTAAGATTATTTTTTATAGAAATACACGATAAAATTGCTTTAATTTTAGTTATTTATCTTATTTTGCATATTATTAAAAGAAGAAAATGGTTTACGCAATAATATTCGATATGGATGGTGTGGTGATTGACAGCAACCCATATCACAAAATCGGATGGACACGTTTTTTGAATAGTAAAGGGGTAGAAGTCAATGAAGAAATCTTTAAAAACTTAATTTTTGGCACAACAGGAGATGAGGCTTTGAAAATACTCCTGCAAAAGGATCTTTCTCAAAAAGAGATAGATAATTATAGTTATGAGATAGATGAAGAGTATCGGAACATAATAAGGCAATTGAGTTGTGTTAATCCCGTAGCAGGTTTAGTAGAATTCCTGGAATCGATAAAACTATCGGGGCATAAAATTGCTTTAGCAACCTCTGCACCTTCGGAAAACGTAGATTTAATATTAAATAAACTAGGCATATACGAGTTTTTTGATTTAATAGTTGATAAAACACAAATATTAAGAGGAAAACCCAACCCGGAAATTTACAATACCACCGTTAGTAAATTATCTGTAGAGAAGGGGAATTGTGTTGTTTTCGAAGATTCTATATCGGGAATCGTGTCGGCAAGAGGGGCAGGAATAACAGTAATTGGAGTTGAAACAAGTCATAGTAGGGATGAACTGATTCAGGCCGGTGCATCATTGACAATACAAGATTTTACCGGATTGACAATTGCAGATATAACAGAACTAATTACTGACAAATCAATTAAAAAACAATGGTAATTCTTAGAAACCTCAATACAGAAAACGAATACAAGTCAAGAATTAACAAGGCTCTCGACTATATAGAGGCTAATCTGGAGAAACCCTTTACTCTGGATGAACTGGCGTCGGTTGCCAATTTCTCAAAGTTCCATTTTCATCGGATATTTTTGGCCATGATAGGTGAAACTCCTTTTCAGTTCATACTTCGCCTGCGTCTTGAAAAAGCAGCGTCATTGCTTATCCTTAACCCTGCTAAGGGCATCACGGAAATTGCGTTTGAAGTAGGTTTTATGGACGTTTCTGTTTTTTCCAGAAATTTCAAGAATTATTTTCATATATCTGCAACACTTTACAGAAACGAGAAGCACGAAAAAAGCAATTTAAGTCAACTGGAAAGCAACAAGCAACAAGTAGGAGAAAGCTCCTTCATTTACCTTTGTCGCAGTTCAAACACACTTAAATGGAGGACAGATATGAAACAAAACAAAAGCCTGGAAGTCAAGGAACTTCCAACAATGACAGTTGCCTATGTAAGGCATACCGGCCCATACAAGGGCGACAATAAATTATTCGAAATCCTTTGGGGAAAAATCTGCGCATGGGCAGGAGCCAGAGGATTAATGCAACAACCCTCTCTTCAATTTCTGATTGTTTATCACGATGACCCTAACATTACTATCGAAGATAAGCTGAGAATGAGTGTCTGTATTACTGTTCCTGCCGAAACTAAAGTAGGCGGAGAAATAGGGAAAATGGAGATTGAAGGTGGAAAATATGTTGTTGCACGTTTTGATATTGCTGCAAATGAATTTACCGATGCATGGCAGTGGGTTTACGGCCAATGGTTTCCATCAAGCGGCTATCAGCCGGGAGATGGCCCGTGTCTGGAAATCTACCCTGAAGAACCTAAAAATGGCAGGTTCATTGTAGATATTTGCGTTCCCGTAAAACCGATTTAAACCATTCTCAAAAACTCATTTTGGGACAAAACCTCTCAGTTTTGTAAAGTGAGAGGTTTTGTCCCTGAATTTTCTTTTAGCGCATTTGAAAACCACAATATGAGATGCTCAAACAGCTCTAGTACTTTTTATATATTGTTGTAGAAGTGTGTCCCCCAAACCCAAATGTATTGTTTATAGCAACTTTCACCTCGGTTTTGTTAGCTTTTAACGGAGTTAGATCCAGTTGAGAATTTATCGCAGGGTCAATATCATTAAGATTGATTGTCGGGGGAATAACATTGTTCTCAATTGCTTTGATACAAGCAATGGCCTCAATTACTCCCGCGGCTCCAAGAAGATGGCCCGTCATGGATTTTGTACCACTAATGTGAATTTTATCCAGACAATTACCGAAAACCTCCTCAATTGCCTTGCATTCGCTTATATCACCAAGTGGAGTAGCTGTCGCATGAGCGTTAATATAATCAACATCTTCCGGCTTCAGTCCGGCATCTGTCAAAGCACTCTCCATTGCCAGAATTGCCCCCAGACCATCGGGATGGGTTGCGGTAATATGATAGGCATCCGAGGCAGCTCCATATCCTACAAGTTCACAATAGATTTTTGCTCCTCTCATTAGGGCATGATCAAGCTCCTCTACCATAAGCACTCCGGCTCCCTCTCCTGCCACAAAACCATCACGTGTTTTGTCAAATGGACGAGAGGCGGTTTCGGGGGAGTCATTTAAAGTAGATAAAGCTTTTATTGAATTAAACCCTCCAATGGCAGAATGTGCTATAGATGCCTCCGCACCCCCGGCAAGCACTATATCGGCCCGTCCCATCCTTATCAGATCCATTGCACTTCCTATTGCGTTGTTTGACGACGCACAAGCAGAGGACATAGAGTAACTGATGCCATGAAGCCCGTATTTGATTGATATCTGACCGGCAGCAATATTGGATATCATCTTTGTTATGAAAAAAGGGCTGAACCTTGGAAACATTTTGTTATCTGCAAAGTTAAGAATCTCCTCCTCGAAAGTCATGAGCCCTCCTATTCCGGTTGCCAGAATGACCCCTACTTTATTGAGATTGCACTTGGTCAGATCAAGATCCGAATCTTTCATACACTCTGCTGCTGCTGCTATGGCATACTGGGTGTAAAGGTCCATTTTCCTTACCTCCTGCTTTTCCATATATTGTAGCGGATCGAACCCCTTGACCTCGCATGCAAATTTTGTTTTATGATCTGTTGTATCAAATTTTGTGATTGCCGCAGCTCCACTTTTCCCATTTACCAGATTATTCCAAAAATCTGTTACATTATTTCCTATAGGGGTCACGGCACCCAATCCGGTTATTACTACTCTTCTCATATTGTTTATTTTAAACTGATTATAGTTTGACACAAGTTTTTATAGTCCATTTTATCCATCATTCTTGATACCTGCAGGCTCGCTACCATGCCTGATAATATTATAAATGCCTTACTCTGCGGTTCCTCCTCAAAAACAAAGAGCTTCTTTTCCTTGCCGGTGACAAGAATATCTGTCAGCCAGTTGAGGATAATTTCTGTCATCCTTTTTAGCTCAGTTTTTGTCGTTTCATTTAATGTATTAAAATCGGAAGCAAGGGAACCAATTATGCACAATTTCTGTTCTCTGTGGCTCTTTAGATATATTTTTACAAACGTATCTAGTTGTTGTCTTTCATTAAAACCATGACTGTGCATATTCTCTAACATCTCCTCAAAACGCTGGATATTTGTCTTGACGATGCTCGTTCCAAGATTTTCTTTTGTAGGAAAATAATAGTGGATAGCCGCATTTTTTATTCCTAATTCGGCTGATATATCCTGGTAGCTAAACGCATTATACCCTTTTGAGCGGATTAGATTTTCTCCTAATTCTATTATTTTTTCGCGAGTTACAGACATTTTATCATGATTTTGTGTCGGCACAAATATACTTACTAATAAGTAAGTTCCAAAAATAAAAAAAAGTTTGTACTTTTAGTGCACTTATAAATGATAGCTATGTTGATTAAAGATCTTAAAAACTGCGAAGAGTTCATAGCAGGTGACGATACAATTCTCCGGGTACTTTTGCACCCCCACAAAGAGAGTCTGGATATCAGATACAGTCTTGCCCATGCTGTTGTAACGCCGGGAAAGACCACACTTGAGCACACTCTCACTACTTCTGAGGTCTACTATATACTAGATGGCAAGGGTGTAATGCACATTAATGATGAATCAGAAGCAGTGGGTCCGGGCCAGGCAATATACATTCCTCCATTTGCAAAGCAGTGCATTACCAATTCAGGAAATACCGATCTTCTGTTTATTTGCATTGTTGATCCTGCCTGGCGTGCAGAAAATGAGGTAATTACAGATAAAACTACTTAAACATGAGAATTCTACTGCTACTTATATTGCTTTTCTCTGGCTTGTCTTCATATGGTCAGAAAAAACAGGTCTGCTTTACCTTCGATGACCTGCCGGTTGTAAGTTATGGGAAAAACGACACTTGTTATCAGAAAAGCCTGACTGACAAATTAGTACAGTCATTAAAGGAGGACAGGATACCAGCAATAGGTTTTGTAAATGAGCGAAAATTATATGATAATGGTAAACGTAACCCGTTTCAGGTAAACATGCTTAAGAGCTGGTTAGATAACGGTCTGGAAATTGGCAACCACACATTTTCTCATCCTGATTACAATTCAGTCTCTTTTGAGAAGTATTCGGCCGATATATTAAGAGGCGAAGTTATCACAAAAGAGTTACTGGCAAACAATGGCCGGACTATCAAATATTTCCGGCATCCCTTCTTGCATGTTGGCAATACAAAAGCAAAAGCAGACTCACTTAATACTTTTCTTTTAGAACATGCATACACAGTTGCTCCCGTAACAATAGACAATGATGATTATCTGTTCGCTTTGGCGTACAAGAGGGCACAAGACAAAAAAGAGGTCCAGTTGATGCAGCAGATTGGTCTTGATTATATTGATTACATGGAGCAGAAGTTGAAATATTACGAACGACAGTCAAATGCCTTGTTTGGAAGACATATGCCACAGATATTGCTTCTACATGCCAACCTTCTTAATTCTGACTATATAGCTCTTCTGGCAGAGATGTTCCGGAGGAACAATTATGAATTTGTAAGTTTAGACAAGGTACTGGAGGATAAAGCTTATGAATCTGCTATAACAGTATTTGGTAATTGGGGAATTTCATGGATCGACAAGTGGGCCCTCACCAGAGGTGAAAAAGGTGTTTTTTTTAAAGATGAGCCTGCCACTCCTGAATATATTAAGAAATTATCGGAATAAATTAAAAGTAATTATATGACAACAACAAACAAAAGGGAGATTGTCCCCGACAAAAATCTGATTGCCTTCTGCGGTCTCTATTGTGGAGCCTGTCGATCCTATCTGGCCGGCAAATGCCCCGGATGCAAGGAGAATGTAAAGGCAGCATGGTGCAAAATCAGACAATGCTGCATGGAGAACAACCTACAGAGCTGTGCCGATTGTAAGATGATTGAACTGAATAAGTGCAAAAAGTACAATAACTTCATTTCCAAAGCTTTTGGATTCATATTTAACTCCGACAGAAGTGCCTGTGTAAACAGGATAAAGGTTCTCGGATACGACAGTTTTGCGCTTGAAATGGCAAATGCTAAAAACCAAACCATAAAGAGAAAATGAGACCCAGGATTAAAATCTGTTGTATAAGCTCCATTGAGGAGGCAAAAATGGCCGTTGATTTCGGAGCATCGGCACTGGGTCTGGTAGCTAAAATGCCAAGTGGGCCGGGAGTTATCTCAGACGAACTCATTCTGGCAATTTCCAAGACCGTCCCCCCTCCTATAGCTACATTTATGCTCACAAGTGAAACATCGGCGGAGCAAATTATTGCGCATCACAGACGGACACTTACAAATACTATCCAGATTGTCGATGAGCTGATGGAGGGTAGTTATGATCTTATTAAAAATGCATTGCCAGCAATCAAAATTGTTCAGGTGATACATGTTGTTGGCGAAGAGACAATCGAAGAGGCAGTAAGAATCTCCGGCCTCGTAGATGCCATATTGTTAGACAGCGGAAATCCGAATCTGAGAATTAAGGAACTTGGAGGTACCGGACGTGTTCATAATTGGGAGATCAGCCGGAAAATAGTCGAACAATCTAAAGTTCCTGTTTTTCTTGCCGGCGGACTTACTCCTGAAAACGTAAGACAGGCAATCGATCAGGTGCAACCATTCGGGCTTGATCTGTGTAGCGGCGTAAGGACAAACAGACAACTTGACCCTTACAAGCTGGAGAAATTTTTTAATAATCTGTGAAAATAAATTTATGATTTATGAAAAGTCCGTATTGTTTCTTGTTAACCATTCTTCTTTCTACAATTACAGTGTCCTGTATAACAAAGATGGAGGAGGTTCCGGATTCAGATAACAAAACAGTTGTCTTAGACAATATTTTGTATACCAAAGCAATAACAAATAATTACACAATAAAGAGTGCAGCAGTTGTTGGGGACAGCCTTGTTGTAGAGGTAACCTCGAGTGGGTGCAGTGGCAGCAGCTGGGTTTTCAAGGCGTTTGATTCAGAAGTGATCGCCGAGTCTTATCCAATTCAACGATACATGAGAATTTCTCTGGATAACAAAGAGCTATGTCTGGCTGTGATAACCAAAAGGGTCTCTTTCAATCTTAAACCCGTAAGAACGACAGGCTATAAGATTATCAGCATAAATCTTGACAAATGGAACCCTCAACTCCTGTATAATTACTAAATTTATCATTACTAAAAAGTTGTTGTCTTAATTTCCAGGCTATGTGTGTTCCCTCTTTGTACAGGTATAAAAAGCGATTCTATAGTTGAAATGGAAGTAGAAAATATACCCTCTTGTGTAACAAAGAACCTCTCGGTAATTTTATGGTTCCCCTCTGGTAACATATTGTAGTAGTACACTATAGACGAACTCCTAACCTCACGGTAATGAATGCCATTATACCCCGACTTCTCATCACAAGGGCTAAGACAGGACGCGTTATTTCCAATTATTCTTACATAGGATCTGTTTTCGTTGCTATAGAAATTATATACTACCTGAATAATATCTCCAGGTACAATTACAGTTGATGGATTAATCTCAATCAGTTTCTCACGGTCATCCTGAAAATATACTTTAAAATATTTGTGCTCTATATCCAACCCGTTTCCAAAGCTTTTAATCTGAGACACTTCCTGCTTAAAAAAATTGTAGATATACATAAATTCCAAAGAGTTGGATTGTTTATGAATCTTAAGTTCACCCGTATTTTCATCTATTCTATAATCTGTCGGCTTCTTTTTATGAGTGATATTTTTTAATCCTCCATCGGCCTTTATAAGCGCATACACCACGTCTGTTATTATGAGATTATTTGTCCAAATCTGGTTACCTTTTTGCAGTAGGATCCATTTTTTAATCTCATGAATCATCTCTTTATCACCAATCTCTGTAAAAAGGTTCAAAATTGATGCATGAGCGGAAAGTTCATTATTTACAAAACCTCTGTAAGGCAACACTGCATTAGGGAAATAGTATCCTGCCGTTTCATTTTTTACTGCATACTCTCTAATTGACTGCACAAATCTTTCGGCCTCCTTCCGTTTGCCATTAGAAATAAGCGCATTGGCAAATATTACATTTTCCAGAACAGTTGGTCTTACCTGTAGTGTGTCCAATGCTTTAAGGTAATAATCTACAACTCCCCGCGTTTTTTCATCTAATGGATACTCCGGATACATACTTCTCACATGTAGGTAAATACCTTTATATGCCGGTATATAACCAAAACCGGATTCCTTTCTCCTTTCCAATTCCAAAGCATGCTGGGAAACAAAATGTTCGTCAATGTTATTTATGGCGGCTTTTATAATCTTCTGTTCTTTTTCATTCGGGGAAAGCCGACAAACATTGTTTATCTGCTTCATTTTCTCCAAAAAGAGATATGAGAGATAGTCGTTACCTTCCATATTTGCATACCACGAAAAGAAGCCATTTCCCTTTTGCAATGCAAGAAAAACATCCACTGCCTTCTCTCTGAACGCATTAAGATCTTTGTCGTTTAAATATGCTTTTGCAAAATATGTACTCAGATAATCGAAAAGGTTCGGAGATGATGCAACTGCAATTTTTTTCAAAGACTCGAATACCATATCCATTGGAGAAGATATTTCCACTTTTAATTCATGATTGGGATTGCTTTTAATGTCAATAATATCCGATACATTAAATTTCCGGGTTCCTGGTTTTTCCAAAACAAATGCCTTTGATTTACATATTTCGATTGTCCGGGGCAAAATTGGCAAAATATATTCCTCGGCATCGGTATACTTTTGAGTGGATAATGTAATACGGATGCCTATTGAGTCCATTGCAGATGGTACACCTATTTTCCATTTAACATTTTTCTGTGCAGACTGTAACAGATTTATTTTTATATCTTTAATGTCGGTATTAGTGATTTCATCTTTACCGTGAGGGTCGAAAATATTGAGACTCACAATTCCACTCAACTGTTCATTAGTCAGGTTAATTACTGTTGTCTGTATGGCGATTGAATCGCCCGCCCTAAAGAATGTCGGTATATTTGACATTAACATTACCTCTTTATTTATCACAAACTCCTTTTCTGCATTGGCAAACTTAAACTCTTTGGTATAAGCCTGAGCCATTACCCTAAAAGTAGAAAGCAAATGAGAAGTATTAAAATCAACCTTAATTTCACCATTAGCATCTGGCCTCAGTTGTGGCAAAAAGAGGAGTTTCTCACTGAATTTCTTTCTTATAAGAATTTCATCTTCCGGCAAACGATTTTGCAAATCACCGCTTCCTCTTATGCTTGTACCATAAGTAACATCTTCATAATCACGAATAGCGAATGGTATCTCTTCTTCTGAACCAAGATGTAAGGATGTTGGGGTCTTTAATGTATGACTCACACCATACGTTGTATTAAAACATGTTGAATTTGAATATAAACCCGACCTTGCTACTGCGTATAGATTATTCCTGACAAAAAAACTGTTTGCCCTAAACCTGTCAGTTGTTTTATCGTAAATAGAAAGCATTAATTCTGACTCTTTTATCGGGTTCCCTGAATTATCCTTTATAGTGATAATAAAAGATTCCTTTTTCCCGGGGTTATATTTCTCTCTTATTGATTTAAAGTCAATATTTATACCCGTTTCGGAATTGGGATTCCATTTATATTGTTCCGTTCTGGAATAAAGTTTCCCTTTCAAAATACTTGTTATTGAGAGAGTGACGTCATTTGATGAATTGACCGGATAATCAAAAGAGTAAATCTTCATACCCTTATCAACTATTAATGGTTTTCTCCATAATACAGAATCACCGTCAATGATCTCAACCTCTGCAAACAACCTTTCTGCAACAGTGCCCATTAGAAATTCGATTTTCCCATTAACAGACTGAACATCTTGATTATTCAATGCATAATAGAAGAAATCATTATTGTCGGGAACTACTTTGTCTCGTTTACTAAACAATACTAAGTTTGAAGAATCAACCTTTTGAATTTCATTTTTTCCATAAATGAAGTACTTAAATTTATACTTCCCAGATTCAAGTTTGGTCCAGTCGAATAAAAGATCTTCCCATGTAGTAAACTGACCGGTAGCAATAACAGTGTCCTTGATTATTTCAAACCTTCCCTTAAGATTGACTTTTTCCCAATCGAAATTCATTGCCCTTATATGAAATTTTGGTACTGCCTCCTTACAAATCAACGCCGGAACTGTATTATAAGACTGAATCGTGGCATCACCGAAAAAAATTGTTTTGAGCAGAGAATGTGTTTCACCGTTATTATCTGTCACAGAAATATTTAAAAGTATCCTGTTATTTAATGCAGCCCTTTTGCCCAATTTATTATCCAGCTTCAAATGCACTGGAATTGAGAAGTTTCCCTCCGAATCGGTTACAATTTCCGCATCAGTACCAGCCACAATATAATTTACTTTTGCTCCCTTAAGAGGAAAACCCGAATAGGAAATGATACTCCCTTTAACATTAATGCTGTCTCCAATCTTGTATTCTCCAGCTATTGGCTGAATATTAATAAGAAACCCCGGTCTTTTGTATTCTTCAATCCTTACACTTGCCGCATAATTATTATCATTCGTATAAATTGTATACTCCCCTTTAGAAGAACCAGCCGGTAAAACAAAAAATCCGGCAACAGAACCAAAATCATTAGTTTCCAGCTTCTGGCTCGCAATCTTCTCACCATAACGTTGTCTGAGAAAAACCTCAATTTGTGCCCCACTATTCATTGAGAATTCCTTATTTTCATAAAATGCGGAGATTGCTTTATAGAAAATTGTGTCTGATGAACGATATAGTACTCTGTCGGTGAATATTTCAGTAATGATTCTTCTTGCAGGCATTTTTTGTGATGCGGACGAATTTCCGTTATTGTTCCAAAAGTGCCCAAAAGTGCCAATGGGACCAAATTCACCGGTTCGGAAACATCCTTCCGTTTTAATATTATTGACATCAGGTATTTCTACCGATGTAAAACCGCAGTATTCAACATTTTTTTTACCGATCCTTTTATAGTACGTTGCATGCGGGGATTTTTGTACAGTAGCAAAAAAATTCAAAGTATCTTTTATACATGGTTCCCCGCTATAAAAGTCTGCTGCATAAAACTGGTATTTATTCTTCTTTAACACTCTTGATATGCCTGCTGTTTTTCCAACATAAACACGTGCATCATTTACTATTTCATTTTTTTCTGATACTAGTCTGACAACATAAACACCCTCCTGATCAATATTCAAGTTAAACCTACAGGTATCTGTAATGCCCAGTTTATGTTTTTGTCTCCCCAGATTTTTTGTCCGAACAAGAGTTGCATCGGACTTTAAAATTGAATCGTTGATGGTTATGTTCCAAAAATCATTGCGTTTAATAACTATGGATTCCGGATTGTCAATCTTATATAGCATTAATTCCAGAGAAGATATATTTTTAATTGCGACGGGTATCTCCCGATTTTTACCAGGGTATATTTGTAAAGGATAGAAAACTCTTATGTCCTTACGTGTTATATTATTCATGCTTTGATGAATTGCCCCGATTTCTCTGTGATTGGGATATTTATTTATCCAGAAATTACCGTAATCTACAATTTCCCTGTATTTTTCTTTGTCATTTTCCAGTATTCTTATTTTTTGAATAACAGCCAAAATCACATTAGGGTATTGGCCATAATCCTTTATCAGTTTTTCATAAAGAGAGAGCTTTTCAATTTTATCTCCATCTTCATATAACTGAATATAAGAAACTTTAGATGCAAGAAAATTATTTATATTGTCCCATTCGGACATCATTAACTCATTGTAATATTTTTTGAGGGTTGTTTCATTATTAGCTCGTGGATATGTATTTTTAATTATATTTAATAATACATACTCATATATACTTGTTCCACTATAGTTGGAGTTGTTTTCATCTTTCAATAGTATCTCTTCATATCCTGTTTTTGGGGCTCTTTTTAGCTTCTCTTTATTACTAAGAACCTCTTTTATCCAACTGTTTTTCAAAAGTGAAATATCTTCATAATTGTATTGCGAATAATGCAGATGTTTTAACAGAGAGCATTTAAATACTGCTCTGGCAACTGTGTCATTGTAGTCGGCGAATTTGCCTGCAAACTCCTTTATTACAGATTCGCCTTTTTTCCAGTCCTTGCTGAATGTGTAGTCAATTATCACCTCTGTAGAGAGAATCATATCCTGGTAATTATTGTACGATTGTGCTACAGTATATATCTTCCTTGCGTAATCTAATGTAGATTGAACCAGATTGTTCTTTTTTGCATCGTCAATTTTAATCCACAATTTTTTAATTTCATCAGATTTTCTAACTGTCTCCTGCGAATAAACGACAATACACAATAATGAAAATAATATTATAACTGCTATTCTTCTATTCATAATAATTAAGTATCGAAATATTAGATAATGCCCTGTTATACAAATATATAAATTAATATTTAAAATTTTATAAATTCACTAATAAATTTTAACTTTACATTATTATGAGAATAGAATACGATATTAAACTCGGCTTTAAAGATGTAATGTTCCGGCCAAAGCGTTCTACTTTAAAGAGCAGGTCGCAGGTAAAGTTGGAACGCACCTTTAAACTGCTTCACACCAGAAGTGATTGGACAGGAATACCAATAATGGCAGCCAACATGGACACCGTGGGAACTTTCGAGATGGCCTTGGTTCTGCAAAAACAGAAGCTGTTTACAGCAATTCACAAGCATTATACTGTAGAAGAGTGGAATAAGTTTTTAACGAATGCCCCAAAAGGAATTGAAAACTTCATAGCTGTCAGTACCGGCACAAGCCCTTCTGACTTTGAAAAGTTGTCTCAGATTTTCAATGCCAACCCTCAGTTACGGTTTATTTGCATAGATGTGGCCAATGGTTACTCTGAACATTTTGTTGCATATGTAAAGCAAACCCGCAAAAAGTTCACGGACAAGATAATCATAGCAGGGAACGTTGTTACCGGCGAGATGGTTGAGGAACTTTTGCTTGCCGGTGCAGATATAATTAAGGTAGGCATCGGCCCAGGTTCTGTGTGTACTACCCGAATAAAAACAGGAGTCGGTTATCCGCAACTCTCGGCCATAATTGAATGTGCCGATGCTGCTCATGGTCTGGGGGGACAGATTATCAGTGACGGAGGTTGTTCCACCCCCGGTGATGTGGCAAAGGCATTTGGTGCAGGTGCAGATTTTGTCATGCTGGGAGGAATGCTTGCCGGACATGATGAAAGCGGTGGAGAGTTGATAGTGAAAAATGGAGAGAAGGTCAAGCTGTTCTATGGTATGAGCTCTTCTACTGCAATGGAGAAACATTCCGGAGGTGTTGCTGATTACCGGGCAAGTGAGGGAAAGACAGTTACAGTACCCTATCGCGGTAAAGTTGAAGAAACGCTTCTCGACATCCTTGGAGGAATTCGCAGCACTTGTACTTATGTGGGAGCTTCTCAACTTAAGGAACTTACAAAACGGACAACATTTATAAGGGTGGCAGAACAGGAAAATCAGGTATACAGTTGATAATTTCATTTTTTGTAATAACTTTGTAATTACAAAAAGCAAATCACATGGAAACAAGTATAATCAAAATAGGTAATTCAAGAGGTCTTCGCTTAAGTAAGACGATTCTGGAAAAATATAATATTCGGGAAAAAGTTGAGATAATTCTCGAAAAGGGACAGATTATTCTGAAACCTGTCGCTAAACCTCGGAAAAGTTGGGAATTTGCTTTTGAGAAAATGAGGGCAGAAAACGATGATCAATTGCTCATCGACGATGTGTTTGACAATGAAATATTTGAAGAATGGAAGTAATACAATATTCTATTGTCTTGGTTAACCTCGAACCAACTATAGGTAGTGAGATAAGAAAGACAAGACCCTGTGTTATAATATCTCCGGACGAGATGAATAAATACCTGAATACTGTTGTTCTTGCTCCCATGACTACAACCATAAAGCACTATCCTACCAGAGTATTGGTGGAAAATGGTAATCATAAAGGTATGATTGTACTTGACCAGATCCGTACTGTAGATAAAGCTAGGATTCGAAATATTTTAGGTAGACTATCAAAATCAGAGATAAAACTCTGTAAGGAAGTTATCAAGGAAACGTATGTTGACTAATAATAACAAAAACATTCCCTTTCAGACTATCGATTGGGCAAATGTTCCAAAGACGGAACACAAGGGTGAGACAGGTGTTGCTTACTGGCAAACATGCCAATATGAAGGACTTAGGGTCCGCATTGTAGAATATTCAAAAGGCTACGTGGCCGACCACTGGTGCAAGAAAGGGCACATTGTGCATTGCCTGTCGGGTACCTTTGTGAGCGAGCTTGAAAGCGGTGAGAAATTCATTCTTACAGAAGGTATGACTTACGTCGTTTCTGACGAACTTAGTTCGCATCGCTCTACCACAGAAAACGGGGTGAAGTTGTTGATTATTGATGGAGATTTTCTGAAACTTACTTTCTGACAATATTATGTTCTCTCTGCCACTGATATAAGCATTTTCTCTCATCTAAATTGCCTTTTCTGAAGCACATAATAAATAGAGCAGAATAACTGAGGTTGCTTTTTATATGACTCTATATCTTTTAGCTCATTTTCATAAATGTCAGATTTGTTCGTATCATCTGTCAATGCAATTTCTTCTTCCAAACACTTGTAATAATCATTCCACCACGTTTTTTCATCAATAATGAACGAATCAATTATTTTGTATTTATAGTTGTCAATCAAAATCAGTTTCTCTTCATGCTTAGCAAACTCATCGTGGATTATAAAATAGCCATCGTCTTTAATGATCTTATTTACAATCTGTAGACCCTTTTCAAAACCGATAACATTCAATAATCCTTCGGCTAGAACTATATCATATAACTGAGAAGGCAAATCAATCTCTAGAACAGATTTATGAAATGTAAATATTCTTTTCGTCAACCCGAATTTTAATATCTTTTTATCTAGTTCTCGCAGTAATGTTTCATCGGAATCTATAGCATGAATAATTCCATTGAGATGATTGGACAAGACTAATGTTGGAACTCCAGTTCCACAGCCTATGTCTAATATTAATGAGCGTTCTGTTTCAGGTATCTTCGAAATTGCCCTAATCAAAAATCTAGAGAGGTTTGCCCGGCAAATATCTTTCATCATCTGTTCGTCCAGTTTTTAAATTCTGTAGCCCTGTCTATTCTTACAATTGTATCCATATTGTTTTCTGCCGCAAGGTTAAGCACAATTTTTATTATTACAATATTTTTTGTGATTATTGTATTTCTGAATAATAATTATTTATACCTTTATACATAATTATAAACAAATTACCATGAGAACTTTAAGATTATTTATCATGTTGGTAATTTTCCTCATCGGAATCACCTCATGTGAAAAAAATGCAATCGAAGAGACAGACGGTGCAAATGTGGAGCAATTTATAGGATTGCTTAAATCAAACAGCTATGACTCTTTGTACCTGCCTGCATTTTCTGTCAATGACATTCCTGCCCTGCTCGAATACAGGAACGATCCTCAGATCATATCCAATTTCCCTCACAGTATGCACTCTTCATTATATTACAATGAATGCAAGTTGGGTATGTATGTATTGTGGACAATTGAATCTGTAAGAGCAAAAGCCACAGACAGTAAATATCTTTTTGCCGGCTTCCCTTCTCAGAACCCTATTTTGTCATTGCGAAACACAACTGATTTGAGGATGGTTTTTGACCAAAATGCACATGAAGCAGCCGCTAAAGCATATTATGACTGGTGGCAAAACAATAAAAGCAAGGGTATAAGCAGTCTTATGAGTATTGACCCTCTTTCTGACACTCCTTATCAATGGCATTGAAAAATCTGAATAAGAACGAGATTGTCTCAAAAATCCGACATGACCTTACGGCAAATTCCGACGAGAAGACAAAAAAGAGCGGAGAGAGGTTTTTCAAGGAAGAGGTTACACTGTACGGGGTAAGGTCGGCAGTTGTCGGCAATATTGCAAAGGAAAATTTCAAAGCGGTTAAGGATCTGCCAAAAGCAGAGATTTTTGAGTTATGTGAAGAGCTATGGAGGTCAGGGTTAATGGAAGAGTCCTTTATAGCATGTAACTGGTCATACTTCGTAAACAAAAAATTCACACCTGAAGACTTCTATCTTCTTGAACGATGGGTTGGCTCATATCTGAACAACTGGGCCTCCTGCGACACACTCTGTAACCACACTGTTGGTTCTTTTCTGGAGATGTATCCTGAGTTTTTGCCCGAACTAAAGAGGTGGGCAAAATCTACAAACCGATGGATGAGGCGCGCAGCTGCGGTATCATTGATTGTACCTGCAAGAAGAGGAAAGTTTCTTAAGGAGATATTTGAATTGGCCGATATCATGCTGATGGATGGTGATGACATGGTTCAGAAGGGCTACGGCTGGATGCTTAAGGTTGCCAGCCAGGCACACCAGAAAGAGGTATTTGAGTATGTTATGAAGAACAAGGCGGTAATGCCCCGTACAGCTTTGAGGTATGCAATAGAAAAGATGCCGCCGGAACTTAGAGCTGAGGCAATGGCAAAATAAAACCAGTCATCCATACATATTCAAATTATAATATTATATTTGCATGGTAAATATATTGTGCGGTTAACATGTATATTCCCCGAAATATTGAACCTTCCATTTTAGAATCGATTGGTAATTACCCTGTAACAGCGGTTATCGGTCCTAGGCAGTGTGGTAAGTCCACATTGGTCAAGCATATTTTGGAACAAAATCAAGATTCTATTTATTTAGATCTTGAACGACCCTCAGATTTAAGAAAGTTAGATGATTCAGAATGGTTTTTATCCTCACAAAAAGGGAAACTAATCTGCATAGACGAGATTCAGAGGAAACCGGAGTTATTTCCATTATTGCGCAGCCTTGTTGACGAATGGGGTGGGAATGGCAATTTTCTGATACTCGGGTCCGCTTCGCGTGATCTTTTGAAACAGAGTTCGGAAACATTGGCGGGCCGCATATCTTACAAGCGTTTAACCCCTTTCCTCTGGTCAGAATTGGAAGGAGAATATACATTTGAAAAATATTTTTCCCAGGGTGGGTTCCCACGAAGTTTGTTAATATCAAGCAGCAAAATATCACTTGAATGGAGAGAAGATTTTATCTCTACCTTCCTGGAAAGGGATCTTTTACAGTGGTCTGGATTTTCACCTCAGACAATGCGTAGATTGTGGCAGATGTTAGCTCATAGAAACGGGCAGCTGACGAATCTCTCTTTAATTGCATCTTCTCTTGGGGTTAGTGGTCCAACTGTCCGAAATTATATAGACCTGTTGGAGGGAACTTTCATGGTAGAGGTTCTACCCCCTTATGTCTCAAACCTGGGCAAGAGACTTGTTAAGTCACCAAAGGTATATATCTCGGATTCCGGTATAACTGCAGCTCTACTTGGGCTTGGTGACTTCGTGCAATTATCGGGGCATCCGGTATTAGGATCCTTATGGGAGCAGATTGTCTTAACTAACTTAAAAGGCCATTTTCCCGAATCAAAATTCTTCTTTTATCGAACCAATAATGGAGCAGAGGTAGATATTGTAATGGAATTGAGAAATACAGTATTTGCAATAGAATGTAAAGCAACACTTTCACCGGTTCTTTCAAAAGGTAACTATAACGGCATTGCTGATATAAATCCCGCTAAAAGTTTTGTTGCTGCCCCTGTAAAAAGTGGTTGGTCTATGGCTCCCGGAATTGAAGTTGTCTCATTAGATGAAATAATAATAAGCATGTCGCAATATATGACATCTGTATAATCTCGTTCAAGTCAATAATTTTTCTTAAATTTGACCCGTCAGCAACTCAGCAGACAATTTTGTGCGATAAGTATGAGCAGTGCAATTTATAGTGTTATAACAGGGACAGGGAGTTACATTCCCACTGAATGTATAAGAAACGAGAATTTTCTGACAAAGGAATTTTACGAAAACGACAAGAAAATAGAAAAACCAAATCAGGAGATAATCGATAAATTTCTGGAAATAACAACTATAGCAGAAAGAAGGCACGTTACCGACAATCTCGTTACTTCCGATATCGCATATTTTGCAGCTGTTGAGGCAATCAAATCTTCCGGCATTAACCAGGAAGAGCTTGATTATGTAATATTTGCACACAATTTCGGTGACGTAAAAAGTGATAACCGCCGTACTGATATTGTACCAAGTCTGGCAGCCCGCGTAAAACACAAATTAGGGATTGTAAGTCCCGATGCTGTTGCATATGACCTGCCTTTTGGATGTCCCGGCTGGCTACAGGCAGTTATTCAAGCCGATTACTATATAAAATCGGGAGACGCAAAAAAAATCCTTGTCATTGGGGCAGATGTGCTTTCAAGGATATCTGACCCGCACGACAGAGATAGTATGCTCTATGCCGACGGCGCAGGTGCAGTGGTACTGGAAGCCAGGGTGAGTGAGACACCTGTCGGGATACTTGCACACAAAACCCGCTCAGATACTTTCACCCATTCAGACATGCTCAACATGGGTCTTTCATTCAAGTGCGACGATGAGACAAAGGACAATCTTTACCTGAAAATGAATGGCCGGAAGCTATACCAGTACGCACTCGAAACAGTCCCTCAGGCAATAAAAGATTGTCTTGAAAAGAGCAACATAAATATAGAAGATATAAGCAAGGTGCTTATACATCAGGCTAACGGAAAGATGGATGATGCCATATTAAAGCGGTTTTACTCACTTTATAAACTGGCAGACTCACCAAAAGATGTTATGCCTATGACAATTTCCAAATTAGGCAATTCTTCTGTTGCAACATTACCAACTTTACTCGACCTAATAATGAAGGGAAATCTTGAACCTCATCATATTAATAAAGGAGACATTATTGTCTTTGCATCAGTTGGGGCAGGCATGAACATCAATTCTCTTGTTTACAGAACTATATAGACCTTATAACTAACTCTGCCCAATATGAAAAAAATTATTTTTACAGCAACTTTTTTGTTTATTACAGTTTTGTCAGTCTGCCAGGTGAAACCTCCTGTTCCTCACAATTACTTTAAACAATGGGCAGGCCGGATTCAGATTCCGGGGTACTCTCTTTTTGAATGCAAAATTGACGGAGCCGTAAACACGGCCAAATATGGAAGCAGCCCTACACAGTTTATCCAGATATTGGTTATGCCTCAGCGAAACTTTAACGATTACAAGACAGGATACGCAACTGCTCAACCATATACATGGAATGGCTATAACGCTGTTTATTATGGCAGTACACACATTACTTTCTTTGCAGTGGAGGTTCCGCAAGCTAAGTTGTCAGTAAAAATCAGCACATCGGGGAAGGTTTCACAGACAGAGATGGAGGAAATTGCAAAAGAGGCGAATATTCCAAGCTTAGCCGCAGGCGAATTTGTTTCCGGCCTTGTATGGCCCGAAGAGATACCGGTCGATATGAGAATCAGTCTTGCAAAATCTATAAAGGCCCTTGGTCCGGAAGGAAAATACAAAGAGGTATATGAAGTGAAAGCCGCTATGGGGCCACAGCTTGTAGAATCGGTAAGATTGATTATCCAGAAATATAAGGGTGAAGTAAACCTTATATCTACCGAAAAGCTTGATTTAATATGCACAGGTGCAGAAGATCTTCCTCAATTGAAGGTTTTCTTCATGACAGGTGAGACTGTAATCTTCACATACAATATCAAATAACTCATTACCAGAAAGGCACTTATTAATGTCTGAGTTATCAGGAAGCTGAAGTTATCTGATATGCTCAACATACCTAATGCCGGAGCTCCCGTTTCTCCCTTCAACAGTATCTGGAAGGAGAGAAAGCAAATTTTATAGAAAAATATCCCAACACTAATCGACCCAAAGTTCAACAACATATTGTATATCATCTTGTTGAATACTCTTTTGTTCGAAAGTGATACTGGGATCGTTAAAACAAGTCCTTCAAGTAGAATTGCAACCACAGGATTGATAACCAGATAGAAACTGCTGACTGGGACAATCAGGATTGTGACAAGTTTTAACGATGCTGCAACTACCGATGTAAAAACTGCTGCTCTCCTGCTGCCAGTTTTCATATAGACACTTATCATGCATATTATACCTATAGGCATCAACAATGAGCCGGTCAGCGGAGCCTTGAGCATGTGCAGGAAGTAACCCAGTACAAGTTCGGCTGCTCCCCAGGTGAGACCCATGTATATTACAGGGGTATTATTTTTTATCGCTTTCCACATATGAATACGCACTTTTTAGTATTTTCTCCTTCGTCGCCGGTAAATCCAGTCTGGAAGCTTTTTTGTTGAAATAAGTGAGAGCATTTCTTATTGCCAGCCAAACAGATAAACCGTATATGAATGGTGGCTCCCCTACCGCCCTGCTTTTTAAAATACCCGCATTGAAAGGGTTCTTTTCATACAGATTTACTCTGAAATCCTGAGGAATGTCCGCAATCCCGGGGATCTTATAACTGTCCGGACTGGCAGTCAGCAGAGCTCCTTTGTTATTATAAACCAACTCCTCCATTGTTGTCCAACCTGCACTTTGTACAAATGCTCCCTCAATCTGCCCTTTGTCAATCAACTTATCCAGCGATTCTCCCGCATCATGAAGGATATCAGTTCTGATAATCTTATGGGCCCCTGTTAGCATGTCAACCTCAACTTCGCTTACCGAAAGGCCAAACACATAATAGTAGAAAGGATTCCCTCTTGCAACCACTCTGTCGAAATGGATTCCTGGAGTTTTATAATAGGCTTGCTCACTGAGGCTTATTTGTGCCAGATATGCCTTAATTATTATTTCTGATATCGGATATCTTATTTCAGGATTGTTTTTGCTGAATATGAAAGAGTTTTTCCATTCTATATCATCCTTGTTCCATGAATAGCTAAATGAAATAAAATCGTTCAGTCTGTTTTTCAACCTGTCAATCGCAAGTTTTATTGCATGTCCGTTAATGTCCGATCCTGTTGAAGCAGCAGTAGCTGAAGTGTTTGGGATGATAGATGTGTTTGTAGAACATATTCTAACGGAGTCCTTTGTGATGCCAAACTCCCTTGTGGCCACATTTATCATTTTATCGTACAACCCCTGCCCCATTTCAACACCACCCTGATGAACAACAAGCGAACCATCCTTGTACATATTCACCAAAGCAGCTCCCTGATTAAGGAAACTTGTAGTGAAAGAAATTCCGAACTTGACAGGCACCATGGATATTCCTCTCTTTTTCCATTTTGAACTCCTGTTGAACTCTTTCAACGACTTAACTCTTTCTTTATAGTCGGAAGTTTTAAGAAGTTCATTATAAAGGTCGCCAATGATGTTGTCTTTTATCATTTGTCCGTAAGGTGCCGTGTTTCTAACATTTTTGCCATAGAAGTTCCTGTTTCTTACAACGGCAGCATCTAAACCGGCAACTCTGGAGATCTCCTCCATTATATACTCAATTGCTGCTATTGACTGGGGTGCGCCAAACCCTCTGAAGGCTGTGTTGGATGGCTTGTTTGTCCTGCATGGATAAAAATCGCATTTGACTGCTGGAATATAGTATGAGTTGTCCAGATGAAGCAACGACCTTTCGATTATTGATCTGGAGAGGTCTGCGCTGAACCCAATGTCAAACAAGAATTTTGCGCTATATGCATTTAGTTTCCCATTCTTGCTGAAGCCTACTTTATAAGTGATTTTTACAGGATGGCGCTTGCCTGTGATTAGCATATCTTCCCTCCTGTCCAACACCATAATTACCGGTCTGGCGCAATGGTTAGCCAGAATTGCACTCCATACAGAACACCAATTGCTTTGGGTCTCCTTGCCTCCGAATCCTCCCCCTATTATATCTGTAACAACCTCAATTTTTGAGCTTTCCAACTTAAGTGCATGAGATATTATAAGCTGGTTTTCTGACGGGTTCTGAGAAGATGTCTTTACCAGAATGGTGCCGTCAGGTTTTGGAACCGACATTGCGGCCTGTGTCTCCAGATAGAAGTGTTCCTGACCACCGGTATTAAGTACCCCTTCAATGACAAAATCAGATTTTGCGAAGCCCTCTTCTACATCTCCACTGACAATGTGCAGAGGATCAAATGGGAAGTTGCCTCTTTGGTATGATTCTTCTACATCCAGAACCGGCTCAAGCTCCTTAATGTCAACTTTTATCTTTTTAATTGCCTCAAATGCGGCAGATTTACTCTTTGCTGCAATAAGCAATATTGCCTGCCCTGTAAACTCAACGTACTCCTCAGCCAAAATAGGTTCGTCGTCAAAGACTGCTCCCATGAAATTTTTCCCCGGAATATCCTTATAGCTAAGAATGGCGAAAACATCCTTTACTTTCCTGGCCTCTTCAATGTCAATTTTTTCAATTTTTCCGTAAGCAACATTGCTTCTGTAGATAAAGCCGTAGAGAACATTGTTCGGCTTATCCAGGTCGTCTATATATCTGGTCTCCCCTGTAAGATGCGATGCCGTTCTTTTTAATGACTGATCCATCTCATTCTATTTTAGATCATTAAAGCACTTGATAAGCAGGTTCTCTGCTACCATTAGTCTGTACTCTGCGGAGCCTCTTATATCAGATATTGTACTGAACTCCTGCCTTACAAGAGGTTTTGCCATAATAAAAGTATCTTCAGTAAATGACCTGCCTGTCAGAAACTCCTCAATCTTACCTGAAGCACATGGAACAGCGGCCATTCCTCCAAAACCGGTGGAGACATTGCCGATTATTCCATTATCAATAGTAAGGCTAATACAGAATGTCATCGAAGATATGTCCATATCCTTTCTCTTTGACTGCTTGCTGCAAAATAATTTTTGCTTATCTGATGGTAGCCTGAATATGAATTTTTCTATAATCTCATCATCTTCCATTATATGTTTACGATATGAGGTATTGAAATCACGACTCTCAATTGTACGGCTGGATTTATCTGACGTGAGTACTATCTTGGCCCTCAGGGCAAGCAAAAGAGGCATAATGTCTCCAACAGGAGATGCTCCTGCAACGCTACCGGCCATGGATGCCTTGTTCCTGATTTGAAGAGATGCAAAAGATGAGAGGTATTCCGATACCTGCGGATAATAAACCGACAGTGACTCATTTGCCGATTCTATTGAGGTATTTGCTCCTATCGTCAGGCTATGCTTGTCTATAGAGACTCCTTTTAGCTCCTCAATATCTGATATATCTATCAATGATACCATTTCTGGATGCTCTGATTTATACTTAACGCTAAGATCGCTGGCCCCAGAGACTAATGTATATTGTGGATACCATCTCTTGTATTTTAGAAGAGACTTTAAGTCAATTGGTTTAATATAGATACAGCCATCTTTCTCTATAAAAAGCTCCTCTTTTGAATTGTCAGGCAACTCTAATATCTCCTCTGTTCGCTCATATTTTTCCACCTCCAGAAGTGCCTGCATAATGCTTTCATAACCTGTGCATCTGCAAAGATTGCCGGAGAGTGAGCTTTCAATTGATGGTCTGGTAAAAGGTTTGTCATTGAGATAGTGAGCATAAGCCGACATTACCATGCCCGGAGAACAGAATCCGCACTGAGCACCCCTTTTTTCTACCATGCTCTGTTGGACAGGATGGAGCTTCCCGTTTTTGGCAACACCCTCAATTGTAATCAGGTGCTTGTTCTCCAACATTCCCAGCATAATAAGGCATCCGTTCACAGACGAGATTATTGTATTTCCTAAAACATCTCTCTCTGCAAGGCATACTGTACAGGCACCACAATCTCCAATTCCGCACCCCTCCTTGGTTCCGGTAAGGTGAGCGTGGCCACGGAGGTAATCCATGACTGTCATATGGGGATACAACTGTTTTTCCAGTAAAAAATCAATTTCTACCGGAGTGCCGTTCAATATAAATTTCACCGAAGTTTTCACAGGCTATGGTGGGATTTTGTATTAAAGGTAATACTTTTGTCAATTAGTTTGGTATTTTTGACACAGATAATATTCTCATCCTCATACATGACACCTAAGGACATCTTCTCTTCGCTCCACTCACGAAACTACAGACTCTATTTTACAGGTCAGGGTATCTCTATGATTGGCACGTGGATGCAGAATATTGCACTGAGCTGGCTGGTTTACAGACTAACCGGATCTGTCTTTCTGTTAGGACTCGTAGGATTTACAAACCAGATCCCCACTTTTATACTCTCGCCTTTTACCGGGGTACTTACGGACAGGTACAACCGACTCAGGATAATGATTCTTGCACAGGTGGCTTTTATGATTCAGGCATTTGTCATGGCCGGATTGGTTTTATTCAATATGATTGAAGTATGGCACATAGTTGTATTAAGCATTTTGGCAGGCATTATAAGTGCCTTCGATGCCCCTGCAAGACAGTCACTTGTTGTTGATCTTATAGACAAAAAAGAAGATCTGGGAAATGCAATTGCTCTCAACTCTGCAATTTTCAACGGAGCTCGTCTTGTTGGCCCTGCCATTGCTGGTATTACAATAGCAGCTGTAGGTGAAGGTATCTGCTTTCTTTTAAATGCCTTTAGCTTTGTTGCTGTCATTACGGCACTCATGATGATTAGGATTCTTTATAAAAAGCCGGTCGTTGTAGCGGACAAGTTCATTAAGAGCATGAAGGATGGCATTAATTACACATTTCAATCGATGCCTATCCGTACCATGATTCTGCTGCTTGCCATACTGAGTCTGGCCGGTTTCCCGTTCATAGTCCTTCTGCCTGCTTATGCAAAAGAGGTACTGGGAGGGGGTGCGGGAACACTGGGTTTTCTTATGTCTGCCCTTGGGGGTGGCGCATTGACAGGTGCTATTTATATGGCTGCACGTAAGTCTGTTCTGGGACTTGGCAAAATTATTTCCATAAACACCTGTTTATTAGGTATTACAATTGTGCTTTCCTCTTTTTCCTCAAATACAACCTTTTCGCTGTTCATTCTCTTTGCCGGAGGACTCTCCATGATTCTTACACTAGCCGGCGTCAATACCCTTCTCCAGACAATTGCAGAAGAGGAGATGCGCGGCAGGGTAATGAGTTTCTATGCTATGGCCCTCATGGGCACACACCCTATAGGCAGTCTTATTGCCGGTAGTATTGCGAGTGGTATAGGAATTCCCCACACACTTCTCATTGGTGGAATAATTACTGTTGGTGCCGGAATATGGTTTGAGGTACGTCGCAAGTCTATGAGGAAGTATATCAGGCCAATATATATAAGCAAGGGAATCCTGCCGGGACTTCCTGACGATTTGAGCTGATTAAATATTTTTTGCCAGCAAACTAAGAATTCCATTGATAAATGTGAGCGGGTGC
>Ga0074193_1001696_pt1 | contig 24720 bp, 17 predicted proteins | sample EPASupsiteHSE605_FD_64523 | JGI IMG/M metagenome (GOLD analysis project Ga0074193, IMG submission 64523) | Bioremediated contaminated groundwater from EPA Superfund site, New Mexico - Sample HSE6-05 | ecosystem: Environmental > Aquatic > Deep subsurface > Groundwater > Contaminated ... | reverse complement strand
CTTTGTTCTCTGTACCAGTGCCTTGTTTGTCTGTGCCATAACGTGAAACACCAAGTATGAGGGTCATTTCTGTTCTTGATACACAGATACTTGTTATAACGGCATCCGCAGTATATCCAAAATCGGATAGTGATATTGCAACATTATCGTTGCTTGGTGCCCTGCTTGATTTAATGTCCAGGATGTTGTACTTGTAAAGTTTGTTACCGGATGTGAAGAAAACATATGGCGATGTCTTCATGTTATAGAACTTTGATGATGCAGTTGCAGAACCACCGCTTACCTCACCAGTTAATGTATACTTGTTGCTTGCGAGTTTTCCGAGAAGCACCAATTTAAGGGCATCGTTGGACTCTTTAAGAACCGCAAATGATGTACCTGCCTGACTTGTTGCAGATCCGTATATGAGGTCGCATCCAGGGTAGGCTTTTACATCTGTCACTGGTATGTTGTAACTTGTACCGTAGCTTGAGTATGCAAATCTTCCGTAAACCTTGTCAAAGACCATGAAGTTACCAAGAGAGTATCCATGTTGGAAAAGATTGTTGTTAGCAGTCGGAATCATGTCGTCATAATATCCGAAAGCAGAGAAGTATCCATTTGTCCCGTAAACACTTTTCTTGTTGAAATAGAACCCCGGGCTCCATACCGAAGGTGCAAGTGTGGCAAAGTAGATTGCTCCTCGGGATATCATGTTGAAATAGTTCATCTTCTGAAACCCGGTTCCGTAAGCATTACTGCGCCAGATGCTGATTCCTTCTGAGAAAAATTCCGGTTTGTAGCCACTTATGTCTGCAGGTGGATATGAAGAAATTCCTGTATAGGCCTCACCTGTAAGATATGGTGTAGCATCGGGATTCAGAGAGCTTTTATCGAGCAGTCTTACCTGGTCATCGGCCAGTACCAGAATTCTTCCAAAAGAGTTTACAAAAGGGTATGTCTTTGCACTTGCAGATTCCAGCAACATAAAACCAAGTTGTTGAGGATTGTAGCCAAGTGGTTGCCCGTATCTCTCCTCAAAGTAGTTTACTGCCCAGTTTGATGGCTTGTCAAGCCTTAGGTAAGAGAGTTCTGCCTTGCCCCTTGACTTGCTGAGTACCATTATAAGGTTTCCTGCTGTTGATGAAGAGACATTGACATCAAATCTGAAGTATTTCTTTATTCCGTTCTCCTTATCTTTTACAATAAACCTTGAAACCTTGTTTCCAGGAAGGAAATCGACAAGGATACCGAGATTAAGCTTTGTTGAGACTATCTTGTTGTCAATTTCCCACTCGTAGGTGAATTTAGAAGTGTCGCTGTACTGGGTTCCTGTAAGCTTTGGAGTGATCTTAAGACTGTCGTCGACGTCTTTTGAGTAAATCTGATCAATTCCTTCAATCTTGAGCTCATTAATCTCCTTGTAATCTTTTTCGCTTGTACCCAAATCCTTGTAGCAAGAGCATATTAAAAGTGCCCCGGTTATCAATAAAATTATATTCTTGAATTTCATAACTGATTCTTATTAATAGATTGTCTAATTGCCCGGCATTACCATACGGTCAATATATATTCTTGCACCTGTCTCATCATCGAATGTCGGTATTGCATTCAGATAATTTGCCAGTCCTGTAAAGTACGACCTGCCCTCATTATTCACATCAAATGGACAAGTTTCCACATTGGCGAACTTGCTGTTGAACGATATAAGTATCTTCCATTTTTTGGGATGATAGAAACCTATGTAATCTAATCTTAGTGGTGATGACCACCATACTGGCTCCGACAAATAGTTGTTGATATGCAGGGTCGCTCTAAGACCGTCTCTCATTCCCAGATCAAAGTCTTCACTGGCTTCAAGTTCAAAACCTAACAGTACGTCCTGCGGGTGAGTAAAACTTGAACTCAGATCCTTACGGTACACAAGAATCTTTAATGTGTCCCTTAATTTGCCTGCCTTGAAAATCTGTTTCTTGTCGAATTTCTTATAGTGAGTTCCCTCAACTGCTGTCGTTGAATCTTTATAAATATTCACATTGTAAGATCTGTCTACATCTGATGGTGTTCCCAGAAATTCGACAACTATTTTGGCAGTATCTGCCTCTACACTGTCAGCACGCATTCCGAACGAGAATGTCTGCTTAGTAATAGGAACCATCTTCTTATTATAGTCAAGTGTATAGTACATAAACTGTATTCTTGACTTACCTTCATACATGTTGTCTATCTTCTGGTCACAAGAATATGTAATCAGCAAGAGAACAAGAAAGGTTGTATAGTATAGAATTTTTTTCATTTTCATAATTGTTGTGAGTGGTTTTTTAGTTTCTGTTTCCTGTCTCAATTTCTTTCAATGGTATAGGGATAACAAAAATATTATCGCCCGGCGGAACAACACCTACCACACCACTGCTGGTAGGGATGCCCAGGTTGAGTCGTTTATATGCATACCACAACTGACCCTCTCCCACGAACTCTCTTTTAATCTCCTGAATAATATAATCAAGCGTCAGGAATCCCCAGTGTGAATTGTTTCTTATGCGGTGGTCCCTTAATGTGTTTATGTATTCCAGAGCCTTTGTATCATCTTTGCCTAAATAACTCTCGGCAAGAATAAGATACATTTCAGACAATTTAATCATTGGCATTTTTGGGAAGAACTTCTCTTTATTGTCCACATTGAACTTTACAAAATTTCCGGTAGAAACGCTGAACCACTTGATATTGCGGATATCGTCGTTGTTGCTCTCATATACTGTTGAGATATTTACAAATGGCAGATATGCAAATCTTGTAGATGTTGCTGTTATTTCCGGATAATGAAGCTGAATTGTATAATCGGTAAGTTTTATGTTCCTCAGCGAGAATATATGCTCGTCTGAGAAAAGAATGTCAATCTCTTTGTCGGACTTGTCTGTACTCGCAAAATCCAGAAGTCTGAATTTACCTGAGTTGACAACCTCCTCTGCATATTTGATTGCATTGGTCTTGTCACCTCTCATAAGGCTTACGCGCGCAAGCATTGCTTTTACGCTGTAAAGGTTAATTCGAGCAACATATTTATCTGATTCGTTCTTGCTTGTCAGCTGATAGGGAGTTGCATCCTTTATAGGGTCAGCTGCCAGAAGGGTTTCGGCCTCTTTTAAATCGTTGTATACCAATTGGACATTCTCCTCTACTGTATACATAGGAGGCAGTGAAACTCCAAACTCTGCATTGTAAGGAATGCCTTGTACCTTAGGACTTCTCTTAACATCCTTGCAGAAAATCCTTATAAGGTCGTAATGTAAAAATGCCCTTAGAGCCAGAGCTTCTCCCTTAACGGCGTTCCTCTCCTCAGGTGTAAGGACCTTTGTGTCGGACGATACCCATTTGATTATGTTGTTTGCTCCGCCTATTGCAGAGTACATGTTTCTCCAGATATTCAGGAATTTGGTTTGCGAAGCAGCGTCGGCAAAGTCATATACCTTGAGTTTGTCGTATGTTGCTGATACTCCGTCATAATTATAATACTGAGCCATTACATCCATGGTCTCCATTGTAAGGTTCATACCATATAATGAAGAAGATGCCATCTGGCTGTAAACACCAGCCAATGCCTCGGAATACCCCTGAGGTGTGCTGAAAAGTTTCTCTTCAGTTACCTTGTCTACTAAATCTATATCGAGCCATTTATTGCAAGACAAAAGCAAGAAAGAGAGACACAAAGCTGTAATTATCTTTATTTTCATAACTTTATATTTCTTTAGAATGTTAAATTAACTGCAAGTGAGAATGTCTGGGCAAACGGATAAGAGGTTCCTCTTTCTATTTTCACTGTTGATATTCTGAACAAATCACTGGTGGAGAATATCATCTTTGCCCTCTCAATAAATGATTTTTCCAGATATTTCTTTGGTACCTCATAAGATAGCGACAATGTCTGCAACCTTACAAAATTGTTGTCCTGAACCAGTCTGGTTGTCTGATAGGGCATAGATGTGTCATCGATACGCTTGAAAAGAGCAATGTCACCCGGTTGTTTCCACCTGTCATACAATACTCTCTTGTCTGCATTGTACAACGGCGAAGAACCTTCGACTTTCTGTGCAAGTGTAGAGTTGTAAATCATGGCCCCGTATTCGTATGCAAGAATAACATAGAGGTTGAATCCCATATATGTAAGGTTCGACTGGAAGGTTCCCTGTAAAAGAGGATTGGTGTCACCAACCAGAATCTTGTCCTTGGGGTCATATGTAAATGTCAGGTCGCCGTTCAGCTTTCTGAAAATCTCGTTACCTGTTGCAGGGTCTATACCTAATGATTCAACTACCATAAGGGCACTTTGAGAGCGACCAGCCTGGTATGTCCTCAATGGCTTAGGGCCTGTGACATTGGTCTGGGAGTTGGCTTCCAGGTTCATTGCTTCCAAAGCATTGGAGAGGTTCTTGATTCTGTTCCTGTTTGAAGATACTCCTAACGTTACGTTCCAGTTAAGATCTTTTTTAGTATTCTTGAGTATATTGAATCTCAGACGCATATCCAGACCTAGGTTCTCCATGGAACCAAGGTTCTCGGTATAGCTGCTGAAACCTGTTGATGGAGCCACGTCTATAGGAAGAAGAAGATTCTGTGTATTCTTCATATAGGCATCTAAATTCAGAACCACTATGTTCTTCAGGAATGACAGGTCGCAACCTACATTGTACTGAATGGTGTTCTGCCAGCGAAGGGCAGGATTTCCATAGCCTAGTAACTGAGCTCCGTATATTCCGTTGTATTCATAGTCGGAACTATACTGATACTTTGTAATAGCCTGGTCGGCAGAGAAATTGACAGAACCTGTACTACCTGCAGATGCTCTCAGTTTCATTGTTGCATCACTTTTCCACCACGCCTCCTTGTTAAGGTTCCATGCTGCCCCAAATGACCAGAACGGGGCAAAGCGTGACTCTTTACCAAAACGGCTCGAACCGTCTGTACGGAAGGAGATATCGATAAAATACCTGTTCTCGTAACCAACGTTAAGGTTTGCAAAGAATCCGACCAACCTCGATTTGTCAAATGATCCTGATGGCTTTGAATTTTCCTTGAACTTCTGGGCATACTGTACAAATCGCATGTTGTCGCTTAAGAATCCTGTAGCAGTGTATCCGTCACCAATCCTGTTCAGTGTGGTTATATTTGCTCCAACCCCAAAGTTTGTGGAGTATTTCCCGGCAAAGGTATTGTTGTAGGATGCAGTTATGTTACCATCAAAGTTGAGGTCCGATTTGTTCATTGTTGTATAGCTGCCTTTGTTTGCGGCATCGGTCTCCTTATAGAAATACGACGATAGAGGAGAGAGGTACTTCTCTGTCTTCTCAAGTTTTTTGCTCAGAGAGGCCCGTCCTGTAACACGGAAATTATCATTGATCCTGTAGTCAAGATTGATATTATCCTGAAATTCAGTATATCTGTTAAGATCTGTATTAGGCAGGTTTGCATTAATGAGTGGATTAACAGAGTTGTTGAAAGCATAGGTGCCAATCATATCCCCTGTTATCCTGTCGTATATTCTCTCATTAGGATTCTGTTGTGCATATGTGGCGAACGAGCCATAAGGTGAGTTATAGCCTTCTACATTGTTTACTGTCAAATCATTCTTGATGACAAACTTAGTCCCTATATTGTAGTTGAAGCTTACATTTATTCCATATCTCTCCCTTCCTGAACCCTTCATGACACCTTTATCGTTGTCATAATTGAGGGTGATACCATATCTGAAACTTGCATCGCCACCCTCGATAAAAGCATTATATCTTTGATTTATGCTTGTTCTCAATGGTTTAGAGAGCCAGTATGTATCCACACCTCTTACCACCTCAGAGAGGCGGTCGTTATATTTGATATCAAGTCCTATCTGTTCCTCCCTGTTGTTTGTCCTGCTTCTATAAACTCCTGCAAGACGTTCATACTCCAGCTTTTCTGTAGCGTTCATTAGATTATAGTCTCTAAGGTCTGGTACAGAGACAGTAAAATTCTCATTCGCTGAGACCCTTATCTTGCCTTCCTTTGGGGGAATGGTAGAAATCAGAATCACACCATTTGCTCCTCTTGAGCCATACAACGAGGTTGCTGAGGCATCCTTAAGAATTACAAATGACTCAATCCTGTTCATATCCAGGTCATAAACTCTTACCGGAGATACCTCTATACCGTCCAGGATATACAGTGGTGCATTAGGGTTGGTTCTTGCATCATCTGCACTTGAACGGAGGTCAAATCCGTTTTCTCCTCGTATTGTTATTTCAGGAACCCTGTTTGGGTCTGAACCATATTCAGTGTTTGGAACTGCCCTGACTGAAGGATCGAATGCAGAAATTGCCTGCATGAAGTTCATCGAACCCACTTGCCTTAGTTCGTCACCCTTTACTGTGACTGTAGAACCTGTCAGACTGGATTTTGTCTTGTTGAAATAACCTGTTACAACAACATTGTTTATGCTGTTTTCAGATTCCTTCATTATCACCTTGTTGAATGACTTCAGATTTGAAGATTTGAACGGCATTGTCAGGTCGTTGAAACCTATATAGGAGAATCTGATATTTGCTGTTTCATAAGGTATCTTCAGCTTGTAGTTTCCGTCAAGGTCAGTTGTTATACCTTTTGTGGTTCCTACGATATGAATATTCACGCTTATTAAAGGTTCTCCCTTTTCGTCAGTGACAATACCTTGAATTTCATACTCTTTCTGCTCTTTTTTAGCATTTTGGGCAGGTGTTTCTGCCGCCTGCTTTTTTGGGATAATGACAATCAGGTCCTTCTCCACTCTGTAGGTGAGTGCCGTTGATTCAAGTAACTGGCTAATGGCAGACTCTAAGGGTTTGTTTTTAAAATCGACACTCAGTTTTTTTGATAAATCTGCCTGATTGTTGTTTTGAAAAATTGCAACATTTGTCTGTTTCGAAATTCTGTCCAGAATGGTTGTAATAGGCATATTATCAACCTTTATGGTCACAAGAACCTGCGGAAACTGTTGTGCCTGAACCGGTACAACTGCGAATGTAGCAATAATCAATAGAAATAATTGATAAAGATTTTTCATCGATAGTTTAATATTGGTTATTTATATAGTTAGTTTTTTTTGGATAGTACTATTGCGTCGTCGATTATGTTCCATTCCAGACCGGCACTTTCTGTAATCAGTTCAATAATCTCCTTTGGATCATAGGATTTTAGCAATTTGCCGGAAAATCTTAAAGAGGCGAGATTTTCGTCCTGTAATACCAGTTTGAGGCCGTAAAACCTCTTTATCATTGTTGTAAGTTCATTCAGTGGAATGTTATGGAACCAAGTCTGGCCGTCTATCCATGAATTGTACTCACTTACATCTACTTGTTGAGTAATGATTGACTGGTTGCTCTGGTTGTACCTTATCTGGTCACCCACGGCTAGTAATACTTGTTGGGTGTTGACTCCAACCTGTACAGATCCCTCGGAGAGAGTCACATGGTGCGATGCATCATCATCATAGCAACTTACATTGAAGCATGTACCCAAAACCCTGGTCATTAACTTCTTTGTCTCTACAATAAACGGTGTTTTGTCTTTCTGTTTTGCTACTTCAAAATAGGCCTCCCCCTTGAGATAGACCCGTCTCTCCTTACCGGTGAAGGTTACCGGATATCTTAATTCACTCTCTGCATTCAGCCATATTTTTGAGCCGTCGCTCAAAGTAATCTGGAATGTGCTTGCTATAGGAATTTTAAGGGTATTGTACTTAACCTCTGTCACCTCATTTGCTCCTGAATATGACAAACCGTTGGATGCACCCTTCTCAATATTGACTCCGCTATCTTCAATTTTTGCATTCAGATCTGACAAGGCGACCTCCCTTCCATCAGAAAGCACCAGTGTAGGTGATTGAGATTTTATTACAGCAACAGCAATGTCCTTGTTTGCAAATAGTGACGCCTTATTCTGATAATAATCATAGATACCAAGTGTCAGCATAAGCAGAACTACTGCAGCAGCAGAGGTGATGTATGCAAAGATGTTTCTCTTTCTCTTCTGTATGTGTCTTATTTTTATGCCTGCCTCTTCACCCAGGATGGTGTCAAGTATCTGCCTTGCTTCTGACTCCTCAGTGGCACTCAATTTCCTGTTGACCTTTCCGGCAACATACAACTTTTGAATACTCAGGAAGTAGCTCTTGTTTTGATCTGACTCTTCAATCCAATTCAATAGCTTCTGGTTTTCCTCTGTGGTGCTCTGATTGTTTAAAAACTTGACAATAATTAAATCCATTTCTATCTTCATTTATATTATAACGACATGACGGGTACCATACCCTAACAAAAGAGTATTTATTTATCAATATATCCTTTTTATTGGAATTCGTCTGATTCTTCATAAATTTATGTTTAAATCATTTAAACATAAACTATATCATGGTAAAACTATTTATAGAAGGTGGGACGTTTTCTATGTCCGTACTATCAATTGAATTGATTATATTGATTCTTGCCGCATGGAAATTCCCTTCCCGTGTAAAGGAGATTGGGCTGATTGCATTGATGACCGGTCTTGTGAGTGTTATGACTGGTTTGTATCAAGGGTTTGGCGCAATAGAGCTGGCAGGGGACATATCAACCGTAGTATTCATTAGTGGTATGAAAGTAGCGCTGATCCCTATAATTTACGGAAGTCTCATTTATCTGCTATCGCTCATTATACGGGTTATCCTGAAGCCAAGATGAGTTAAGAAAGTTTTTCTTTAACCATATCCCTGTACTTCCTGGATATTTCAATAGATTTCTCTCCAATATTCACGATTGAAGAGTTGTACGAGGTTATATGCTTTTTATTTAGCAGAAATGATCGGTGAACCCTTATAAAACGATGATCCAAAACATCTTCCCATTGAGAAATCTTCATTTTTGTCCTGTACGACATTCCTGTGATTGTTCTTATCCATACCTCATCGTCCTTTGACTCTACATAAGTAATCGAATCAATTTCAATTGATATCTTTTTCCGTTCAGATATAAATTCGATAAACTTCTCCTCATATTCCGATGTGAACAATTTCATAGCAATAATCTTTTCAATTGAAATAAAGGAGATAAGCAGAACCCAGATAAATATTGGATTGATTATAATATCGGGGCAATCATCGGGACCCGATTTCTGTAAATACCAATAAGCGAGAAATATTCCCAGATATTCTATGAATAATGTGGATAATGCCAGATAAAGTGAATTTAGCACTCCTTTTGCCCTGTTTTTAAACGATATATCCTTTAAGAAATACTTTGCAAACAATGCTCCCGGCAAAAACATGACTGACAATAAAAGAGCATAGGAAAATGACTTCAGTAAACTTACAAGAATACCACTCATAACCAGAGTCACGAGCGACCAGTATATTATGCTGAAATATTTTTTCATACAGTAAAATTAGGTATTCTTCCGTCATATGTAAATAAATCTTTGACCCTCAAAGCACAATAGGGGGATTTGACATATCCGGAACAGGTTTTTACTTAAGCAAAAAGGAGATTATGAGCTAATTTTGCTGAAACATTTAAAACCAATATTATGATTAATTTATTTTACATGGGAGGTCCTCTCTTTATGAGTATCCTCACAATTGAACTGATTTTCCTGCTTGTCGCCGCTTGGAAAGCTCCCGCCTGGGTAAAGGAGATTGGTCTGATAGCATTGATGACAGGAATCATGAGTCAACTGACAGGTCTATATAATGCTTTTGACGCTATTCAGATAGCGGGTGATATATCCTCCTCTGTTCTAGCCGGTGGTTTGAAAGTAGCACTGGTTCCAATTATTTACGGAGGGTTGATTTATATTTTGTCGCTTATTATCCGGATTACACAAAAGACTAAGATTTAAACTAGAGACTCGAAAAAATTGTGATTTGGAACACTTTTTTACTTGATTAATCATTACATTTATCCAAAATATTAATGTTATGACTAAGGAAAATGCCATCAGGATTTTTGAAGAAAAGAAAGTTCGCTCTGTCTGGGATAGTGATGTAGAGAAATGGTATATCTCTATAATTGATGTTATTGAGGTATTAACAGAAAGTGTAGACCCTTCTGCTTATTGGAGAAAATTAAAACAACGACTTAAAGAAGAAGGTAATGAAACCGTGACGAATTGTCACGGTTTGAAGATGCAAGCTGTCGATGGAAAAATGCGCATGACTGATGTTGCAGATGTAGAGCAACTCTTCCGCCTCATCCAGTCTATTCCATCACCTAAAGCAGAATCCTTTAAGGTATGGCTGGCCCAGATTGCCCGCGAACGCCTGGAAGAGATTGACAATCCGGAACAAGGTATTGACCGACTTTTAGAATATTACCATCGAAAGGGTTATTCTGCAAGCTGGATAAATCAACGACTAAAATCTATTGAAGTCCGCAAGGATCTCACAGATGAGTGGGAAATGAGAGGGGTAAAAAAGGGACAGGAATTTGCCAACCTAACAGATATCATAACTAACGCATGGGCAGGCATGACCACCAAGCAGTTCAAGCAATTTAAGGGATTAAAGACAGAGGGTCTGCGCGATAATATGACGACTATGGAATTGATATTAAATATGCTTGCAGAAGCTACCACTACAGAAATATCAAAAGAGAGAAAGCCAACAAATCTATCAGAAAATCAGAAAATTGCGCTTGAAGGTGGCACAATTGCCGGAAACACAAGAAAAGCAATTGAAGAAAAAACCGGAAAGAAAATCGTTTCCAGACTAAACTCAAAGACAATGTTGTCAATTGACTCTAAATCAGAGGAAGGTTAATCTGGAAGAACAGATTATTTCAATGTTCCCCAACTAATTTATACGAAAGTCCTGCTGTAATTTGGGGTATCATATGTATCTATATAATAATTTATTGTGCGTTATAATTATTTCTTTTATACTATATTTGAGGTGTTATGAAAAATAAATTTCTTTTTACATTAGTAATTAAACGGAAGAAAATATGATAGATACTTGTATAATAACAAAACGAAAATTTGACGATTCTTTTAAATTATTAAATGACCCTATGTTTAGGGGTCACAAATATTTTTTTAAACCAGTTGGAATTGTCTATATAACTGAAATGGCAGAGAATATAATTAATAACGACTACAATATTAGTGTTGTTGCTGGATTATGTAGAAGTGCATATGAATTAAAAAAAACACCACCAATGATTGATACTGAACTTCTAAAATCGTTGGATACATTAAAATACATCCCAAGGAATTTCATGGAAAAATATAATCATTTCCTCTTATTGTTATTCAAAACAGGAGGGAGTGAATATATGGCGAGAACTATTAAAATTGATGATGATTATCCTTTAGCCTTTGCAAACGATAGTGCTGAATTTCAAAGAATAGTTGATTTCGCAATAAATTCAAATGATCTAGAATGCTCAAAATCAGTTCCGACAGAAGCAAGGGGTAAAATCGAATACTCTGATTTGAGATTTACTTCAACTGGATTTAAGAAAATAAATAAAATCACTAATAATTATTTCTCTATTGTTCAACCTATAATAGATTCTGGAAATACAGAAACTGATCAAAAAATTAATCATGCCTGCAGTTTGTTTTATCAAGAAAACTCAACAATTGAAGATAAAAGATCAGCATGTGAGGAATTATCTTATATCCTAGAACCTTTTAGAAGAGATCTGACAGAATATTTTGTTGACAAAGATGTAAACTTGTTTTTCCAATTAGTGAATGATTTTGATATAAGGCATAATAAGGAATACACAAAAAAAATCATTTATGAAGAGCAAATTGAATGGGTTTTTAAATGTTTATTAAATACACTAGTTACATATATAATAATCCGGAACCGGAGATAGATGTTCTACATACTTTATTTATTTAATTGTTATTCAACTTACTACAACAGAAACATTTACCTTGTAACCTCATTTGAATATTCTTTATTTCTTCCCCGCACAATACCTGCAATTAACTCCTCTATTTCTACTATTTATTAGAGCTTCCCATTTGTGATTCGGATTTTTGCTACATATCCATTTCACTTTTAATTCTGTCCCAGGTAAAAACATATCAGGTGTCAATGGATAATTACCCTCGTAATCCCATTCAGCAGCTAAGGTTGGATTGATAGCCAATAGACTTTTTTCTTTTAAAGCATACCTATATTTAGCTATAATAGCGTTCCTATCTTGTTTTATATCGACATCAATATTTTTTAATTGTTTAGAAAACTGAGCTACTTCACTTAATAAGGTTTTAATAGTATTATTAAGATATAAATGATCAGATTTATAAGTACATTCAATTATTGTGCACTTGTCTTCATTCATCTCTGCACATCCCTTTTCTCTAACTCTAATTAGCTTCATATCAAATGATGTGAGAAGTTGATTTTTTGTAAGATCACTTTTTAGCTTCTTCTCACTGTTATGGTATCTGTAACCATCATATTCAATCGCAATATTTAATTCAGGAATAAAAATATCAACCTCGGTTTTATTAAACTTGTATCCATTGAGCGTGGATGGAAATATTTGTTTGAGATAGAAGAAGATTGCTTGTTCAGGAAAGGATGATTGGACACCTTTTGCACATTCTCTACATCCCTTCCCATTATTTCGATTATTTATTTTTGCTTTCCATTCGTGTCCTCTCACACATATCCACCATGCGTATTGATTTGACCCAGGTGTAACCTCATCAAAAGTTTTTTTATTTTTTGTTGGATGCCACTCCTTTGCCAATTCCGGATTTATTGTGGCTAAAGAATTGTCCTTACAGACTTTTTGTCCACTACAAAAAGGGCAACCATAACCATTTGAACGATTGTTGGCTGTGGCAGGATAGTGATGCCCTTTTGCTGGACAAATCCAATGAAATATTTTATTTGAGTTTGGTAAAATATCACTCGGAGTTCTTTTATTAAGCTCATAATCCCATTCTTTTGCTATTTCAGGTTTTAGAATCGCTAAATTATTCTTTCCGTTGAGTTTTGGATTATGACAACAATATGGACAGCCCTTTTTATCTTTACATGTTCTGTTTGATATTAATGCAGGATATGATTCTCCACACTTAGGACACAACCAATATGCCATATATTTTTGTCCATATGTAACAGATTCTGGAGTTAAATCTCCATTTCTGTTCATATCCCATTCTCTTGCAATTTCAGGAAAACATGCAGATAATGAACGCTCAGGTGTAAATCCCTGTCCAGCACAATATCTACAGCCATTACCACTAACTCGGCTTTTTACTTCTGCTTCCCATCTATGTCCAATTAAACATTTCCAGTGCACCTTTTTATGTGAACCACAAGTAATCAAATTAGGATCAAACCCACATTCAGTGTTTTTTTCAAAATCCCATTCAACCATAAGTTTATGATTATTGATGATATAGTTTTTTTTGGTTTGCATGTAATAATTGTAAGCTTTTCTAATTTAAAATATAGCAAAACAGCTTTTCTCTGTATTCTTGTCTTTATTTACTTGTGGAAAATAATTAATATAACTCTGATTTTTCACAGAAGTCTAAATTTGTTCGTGTATTTTGGATACAATTCTTTTGTTCTTCTATTATTATCTTCAGAACTTAATATCTCAATCTTGTCACCAATAGAAAATTCGCTGTTTACTTTCTGATAAGGTAGTAAATATACACCGCAGAAATAATTATTTTCGTTATCCTGTTTAATCTCTCCAACATAGTTTGTAGATTCTTTTGATACTACTTCCCACAGTGACTTATTGTATTCAATATCATTGTTTTGATATGCATAGTTTTTAAACCATATAATAAGGTCACATATAATAAATGCTAAGCTGTAAAGAAGGTAAGGTGTTTCAATATAAGACTTATATGATACCAAATTAATCTGATCATCATAATTGACATCTGATGAGTGAGATGCTCCTCCAGTAATACGAAGAAGATTTTTTATATTATCGGCTAAAATAGGAGGAAAATGTGTCTTTGAACATTGATAATTAATTCTTTGTACCCTTGTAGGCAATCCGGCTAAGAATCTACTTGCATCGGTCAAATTAACGTGCCCTTCCTTATCTATACATGCATCACATAAAAGACCAATCCTGTTTGCTGCTCTAAATACATATTCTAAAATAATTCTAATTTGAGTAAAATATAGTTTGTCATTAATAAGGGGCTTATCTAAATGGATATCTGCCAATATTTCAGTCAATTCGCGAACTCCTTCAGTACCTATATTCTGGCTAGTAAAAGCATCAAAAACATTTTGATATTTTATTTGAATCTTTCTAAAAGGATTGCCTTCAATTGCATTTATGAGATCATTCAATAACTTGTCTACCCCATCTGCTTTATCATAAATTAAAACCTTACTATAATCAGCAGGATTCGCAGATACAATATCTTTAATAATATGTCCATCGTGTTTAAGAATACTTTCTTGACCTGAAAATATAAATCTAAGGAGACCTGGTGAGTCTTTTGTAATTTTCATAAAGCTTTCAATAAAGCCTTTATCCGATTCAGAATAGTCCTTGTTTTTCTTTCCTATGATGTCAATAATTACCGCATCCCAACAATTTCCATTCTTTAAATTCATTAAAAAATCATCAGAAAATTCACAATATGTTACATTAAGCATTTTCTTTGATGCTGTAACTTTAAACGGAATAAATACAGGCTTATTATGATCGTCATCAAGCCATAATACATTATATGTCATTTCATTATCGTTTTTAAACAAGAGGTAATTTTATTTCAACTTCAACAGGGTATTCTAAAATTGGATTATTAATCAAATCTGCTGCTCCGCCAAAATGCTCAACTAATTCTTTCACTCTATACCCACCAATACCAGTGTTGCCTGTAGGTCCATCATAACCTCCTTTCATAAAATATATCTCCTTCTTGAATCCTTCCCGCATTGGTTTTCCATTATTAGCAATAGAAAAATTTACCATGTCATCCCTATCCAGAGTCGCTGTAATTCTTACTTTCTGACCCTCAGTATTCTTTTCAAATCCGTGCAGATTAGCGTTATTAAGTATTGAATCAAAAACCTCATAAAAACTTTCCTTGCTAAAGTATATAAATGTCTTCTTATTCAAACATTTTTCGTATTCAATTTTAAATGAGGAATAAAGTAATTTTCTTGAATTGATGTACTCTTGAAGAGTCTTTTCAATATTCAAATGTTCTCCTTTATCTTCATGCTCATCCGAGGTAAGAGAATTGACCAAAGATTTGAGTTCTACCAAACAATAATTCATATTATTAATAAAATCCAAGACAGAATAGTCATTATCAATTTTGCTCGTAAGATCCAGTAAACCGGAATTAGATTTCGCATTATCAAGCAATAATTCTAAATATTGCTTAAGACTTCCAATAAATGGATTAATTCTGTGTTGTTTATAACTTACATAGCTCTCATATTTATCTTTTTCTTCCCGAATTAAATTTTGCAAACCATTAATTTTAACTATATCCAACAACCCTGACTTAATATAATCAGCAATTAAAATCTCTTGCTTAGAAAGAGAATCAGCAGAATCAACTGCTTTTGGAACCAAAATCCTAACTTGTAATAAATCAGAAACACTTATACTACTCATTAAACCATGCATAAATGATTTTATCTGATCTTTACTATATTCCTGATTAAGAGCATAACATAAATATTCTGGAGAAATAATATCAGAATTTACAACAAATGCAGAGTAGTTGGGATTCATATATATTGGGCATTCTTCACTGGCAATACAGAATGTTGGATATTGCTTCTGAAATTTTGTTGCAATAACTAATACCGGTTTTACATATTTGCAATAATTAGGACCAATTTTATCTTCCGAAAAAACATTTGAATTCTTGATACAGTCCTTAACCCCTTTTGCTAATTCTATTGTCTTTATACAGTGTCCTTGTTCATCATTGTGCTTTAGAGAAACAGCCCGCGTAATATATTTTTTTAGCTCATATGATTCAAAATTCCCTGGAATTGTGTTGTTGATTAAAGCTACTAAGTACCTTGCAGGAGTCAAATCATAATTCGTCTTATAAAGTCTCTCACTGCTAACTGTACATGAAATTCCTTCAATATCATTCTTCATACACCAAGTTTGATATAAAGCGTCATAGTCTAATGTATTTAACTTTTTACCTTTAATAGCAAAAACAAAGCTGCTGCCATCAAAAAGCCGAATTGTTTCATTCGAGGATTTTGACAAAACTATTATACACCATGGGATTATAGTATTGACTGAAAGATTTGACGGCAAAGTAATAATTGCTTCAAGCCATTTATTTTCAACTAATGTTTTTTTAACCGCAAAAAGATACCCTCCTGATGATGTGAGTATTGCAAGAGGTAAAACGGCATACATTCTACCTGAGGGTTTCAGTTTCATCATTCCATTTATAAGAAGATTATATTCTATTGATGATTTAACATCCTTAGAATGATGAGGAATAATTGGTGGGGTAGAAACAATTCCATCAAAGCTATTATTAAACTGATCACTCCCTAATGTTTTTAAAGAATCTTCAGTTTCTATTTTCCCATTAAAGTTATCAAACATTGAAAAACGTATGTTTGCCATAACGGTAATGTAGTCTTGTATTTCTTCTCCATAATAGTTAGTATTTGACATATCGACACCATATGAACCATGTCCTGCGAAAGGGTTATAAATTTTCGAGCCATTTTTAAAATTGGCTATGAGTGAAATCAGTTTTGTAATCTCAGGTGATTGATATATTTCTCCTCTTCCATTACTCTGAAGGTACATATCAAATGTCAAGAAATTAATTGATTCATGATAATGTTCTAAAAAATAATTAATGTCTAGATTTATTTTTTCTAGCATCTGTGATAAAAATTCACATATTTTGTCCGCGTCATTATCGAATTGCTCTACAACTAGTTTAGAAGACACCTTAATTTTTTCTTTCTCCTCATCATTCTCAGTCAGTTCATATGCATTTTTTATTAGCAACACCAAGGAGCCAAAAAGCATTTTTTCTGGAGGCATCATTCCAGGAGTACCTAAGTTACCTTTTCTCTTATAATACAATATACTAAGTAATATCATTGTAAATTGATCCCTTGTCTTGAAAGTGCCAATAGAATTAAGATACTTTGACCTTAATTCAGCCATTATTTTTTCATCAAAAGTAATATTGCTCATAAAAAAATATTTAGAATACAAAGGAACCCAGAATTTGTGCACTCAATCTGCACAATTATATTTTTTAATTACATTTTTTGCAATCTGTTGTATTTCATTTCGTAAACATTGAGGTGAAATGACCTCAATTCCATCTCCGAGTGATAGCAGCAGTTTTTTTAATTCATAATTTATATACACCTGAATTTTCACAGTAAAAGTATTAACATCTTCACCAATTTTTGTTTGTGATCCGTGTAATGGTTTTGTCTCAATATAGGGGTAAAGAGTTTTGTCTATTTTCAAAACGACATCTTCAATCGGTGAATCCTTCGGCATACTAACACCTACAATATCTTCAAAATACTCTGTAAAGTCAATGTTAGAATTTTCCTGATATTGTATAGAATGATTAATTTTCATGCTCTCTATCCTGTCGAGAGGCAAGTTTGTAATATTTTCATACCCGTTATTTACCCCTAGCAGATACCATCTATTATTATACTGTTTCAGATAATAAGGATGAATTTCAAAATTAATCGGTTCCGGCTTTTTGAACCCTTTATACTTAATCGAAAGAACCTGCTTATAAATTATTGCATTAAATATCAACGGAAAATTATCAAGCCCCTTCAAATAAGGATTGTTTTCAAATCCGACTACCGCCTGCTTAGTCCCTATTAGTGAAATTGTGTTTTCAAGATGCGTCATTATCTCTTCCATCCATTCAAACTGAGGCAGACCTTTGAATCTGCTCAACATACTTATCGTCTCTCTAAGCTGTGCGACTTCAGTTTCACTTAATGGCTTATTGCTGATAGAGAAGTTCGGTTCAGAATACCTGTAATAGATACGCCGGCCATCTCGAATCCTATCCAGTTCAATTCCCCACCCTGCCTCACTCTCCATAAAAGTGATATCATCAAATACCTGCCTGCGCTTTACGCCGTCTTCTATACCAGAATACTCGAACAATGCCTTATTGCAAGTTTCTATTAGAGTTTCTATATAATATTTTCTACCGGTATTTCTGAAACACTTATCAAGTGCATTGTAACGGATAGTGGCGTGTTTATTAGTCGGCATATTTCTTATCTCATAGTACAATCCAAAGTTACAATAAAAAAATCAACAAAAATAAGCTGTGCAGATAGAGCGCATAGGAGTGTTATTATTTTACATCGAAATCATAATTAAACCATTACAACCTTAATTATACACCATATTATGAAAAGGATTTTATATTTTTTGATTGCAGTATTGATTTTAGCATCGTGTGAAAAAGCACAAAAAACTTCTTCATTTAATGTTACAACTTTGGAAATGTATGCTGACGATGATTATTCTCTGACTGTCAGTAATGATGTGTCCGGGACTAAATTTGTTTCAAGTAATGAATACGTTGCGCAAGTGTCCCAAGCTGGGACTATCTCATCATATCATATCGGCAAAGTTACAATAACCAAAGGTGAGGCAAGATGCGAATTAACAGTCAAACCCAGATACAGCACCTATACCGAACCTATAATGGAATGGGGATTGAGTAAAAGTAGCATCATATCGAAAGTTGGTAGCTCATATTCTTCATCAAACGGCGTACTAACTTACCAAACAGGAAATAAAAAAGCTCCTCAGTGTATGTATTCCTTTGACTCAAATTCTAAGCTCACTGCATCAGCTGTTTCCGTTTATACAACATATACTTCCGAATTGACAGAATTCCTGCTTGAGAGATATAAGACTTATACATATAGCACTGAAGACTACATGTTTGTATTCATCGATGGGTTAACAATTGCAACTGCAAAAAATATAATTGTACTATCCATCTACAATGCATCTTATATCATCGTTATGTATACTGATATTGACGATGTAATTACTCGGGGTGGATCAATGCCGGATATTGACAAATATATTAGGGACAAATTATTGAAATTGACACCCTTCTTCAACAATACAAACCAGTGCATTATGCGTCAATCAACAGCAATTAAAGTTGAAAATTTGCTAACCCTTTAATCTCAATAGTTATGTTTTTATTTCTATTTATCCTTGTTTTTGGCTCCCTTGATGCTTTTTCTCAATTATTTAGCAAAAATTCTAAATGATCTCGTTGTTATGTCCTAGCCCTATGCTTTCATGGCATGTACCTAATTATCAATCCGTTGATAAAAACGTCAATTTTATGTAAATTGCTGAATTTCAGCGTTTGGCCATGAAAGCATAGGGCTGATTTTTAATCCGTGACGAATTGTCACAGTTCGAAGATGCAAGCTGCAGATGGAAATATACGTATGACAGATCATATAGCAGCCTCAGGTTTTCGAAGAAAACTGGAAAGCTGCCAAGGTGATCATTTTACACAGTTTGTTGCGCATAGCCCGCGAAACAACCTCAGGTTTTCGCAGAAAACTGGAAAGTTGTAGAGCGGGCTATGCGCAACAATTCGTACATTTGCACCATGGCATCAATCCTCCAGGCAGAAAACATTTCCAAATCATACGGAACAAAGGTTCTCTTCGAGAATCTGGCAATCAACATAAACGAAGGTGACAAAATAGCACTCATAGCCCCCAACGGAAGCGGAAAAAGCTCTCTTTTAAAGATACTTGCGGGCAAGGACAGCTCAGATTCCGACGGAGTCGTAAGGGTGATGAGTGGCGTCAGGGTTGCATACCTCGAGCAGGACCCGGGGTTTGACGAGAACAGAGGGGTATTTGAAGAGGTCTTTGCAGCATCTGACCTGTTATCATCAACTGTTGCAGAGTATGAGAGTGCGCTCAGGGCTGACGATCACAAGCGACTGGAGAAGGCAATCCACCAGATGGATGTTATTGACGGCTGGAAATACGAACAAAAGGTAAAGCAGATACTTTCGCGACTGAATATTGACAACCTCGACCATAAAATGGGAGATCTCTCGGGAGGACAGAAAAAGAGGGTTGCACTGGCGGGGATGATGATTCACGAGGCAGACTTCATAATCATGGACGAGCCGACGAACCATCTTGATCTTGAAGTAATAGAGTATCTTGAGGAGTATCTTAAACGCAGTCAGGCAACCATACTCATGGTTACACACGACCGGTATTTTCTTGACAGGGTGTGCAACCAGATTCTGGAACTTGAAAACGGCAAGATGTATGTTTACCGTGGCAATTACTCCTATTTTCTGGAGAAGCGCGACGAGCGGATCGACAACCTCAACACAGAGACAGAGAGGGCCCGCAACTTGCTAAGGGGAGAGCTGGACTGGATGAGAAGGATGCCCCAGGCAAGGGCGACAAAGGCAAAATACAGGATAAATGCGTTTTACGACCTTAAGGAAAAAGCAGGACAACAACACAGAGAAAAGAGCATCAAGATAGACGTAAAGAGCTCCCGTCTGGGAAAGAAAATCATCAACTGCAAGGGTGTCAGCCATAATTATGACAATTTCCGTACAATTGATGATTTCACATACAATTTTGCCAGAGGCGAGAAAATTGGAATGGTCGGACCCAACGGCGTCGGAAAATCAACTTTCCTTAATGTAATTACAGGCGCCATCCCTCCCGTAAGCGGAGAGATTGAATGGGGAGAGACAGTCGTTTTTGGATATTACCGCCAGAACGGACTCGAATTTAATCCTGATGAGACAGTGATTGATGTTGTAAGAAATATTGCTGAAGTTGTAACTCTTGGCGACGGCAATGCAATAAATGTCACCCAGTTCCTTACTCAGTTCCTTTTCCCACCTTCAATACAAAACACAAAAGTTGAGAGACTCAGTGGTGGTGAAAGAAGAAGGCTCTATCTGGTTACAGTACTTATGAAGAACCCCAATTTCCTGATTCTCGACGAGCCCACGAACGACCTTGATATAATGAGTCTGAATGTACTGGAGGAGTATCTCAGCAACTTTCCGGGTTGTCTGCTGATTGTCTCACATGACAGATATTTTCTGGACAAGCTTGCCGACCATCTGTTTATATTTGAGGGAGATGGAGTGATAAAAGACTTCGTTGGCAAGTACACCGACTACCGCGAAGTAATAAAGGAGAGGGAGAGAGAGCTTTCACTGACAGCAAAAGCCGAGAAGCAGCAATTGAGAGATGAGGAGAAAGAGACACCTGTGCAAACAAAGCGCAAACTCTCATATAAAGAGCAAAAAGAGCTTGAATCTCTCGAACAGACAATCGCAGACCTCGAAAAAGAGAAGAGCAGCCTTGAAGCTGCCCTTTCTTCAGGTACAATGTCTCCCGAAAAGCTTATGATCTCTTCCAACAGGATTATGGAGGTAATTGCCCTGCTCGATTCCAAAAGTGAACGCTGGCTGGACCTAAGCGATTAGCATATTAACCCATTAGCAAATTAGCAAATTAGCAAATTAGCAAATTACTCCATAAGTTTTTTATACTTGAACCTTTTTGGAGTAAGGTCACCCATCCTGCGTTTTTTGTTCTCTTCATACTCGCTGTATGAACCTTCAAAGAAATAGACCTTGGAGTCACCTTCAAATGCAAGTATGTGAGTGGCAATCCTGTCCAGGAACCACCTGTCATGAGAGATGATAACTGCGCATCCAGCAAAGTTTTCAAGACCCTCTTCAAGAGCACGGATTGTATTTACATCCACGTCATTGGTAGGCTCATCCAAAAGAAGTACGTTCCCTTCATCCTTAAGTGTAAGTGCAAGGTGAAGACGGTTCCTCTCACCACCTGATAGTATTCCGCACATCTTCTCCTGGTCGGCACCAGAGAAGTTGAACCTGGAAACATATGCACGTGCATTTACCTCCTTGTTTCCAAGTTTCACGTATTCAGAATTCTGCGATATTGTCTGGTATACAGTTTTGTCCGGGTCTATCTGTTTATGTTGCTGGTCTATGTATGCTATCCTTACAGTCTCGCCAACTGCAAACGATCCTGCATCTACATGTTCCAGACCCATTATAAGTCTGAAAAGTGTTGTCTTACCAGCTCCGTTAGGTCCAATGATTCCCACAATTCCTGCAGGAGGAAGCTTGAAGTTCAGATCCTCGAAAAGCACCCTGTCGCCAAAGGATTTTGTAACCCCCACGGCCTCTATGACCTTGTCTCCAAGACGAGGTCCGTTAGGAATGAATATTTCAAGTTTCTCGTCTTTGACCCTTCCATCCTCATTCAACATCTTCTCATAAGCTCCAAGACGAGCCTTCGACTTTGCCTGACGGGCCTTTGGAGACATTCTCACCCACTCAAGTTCTCTTTCCAGAGTTTTACGTCTTTTGCTCTCCTGTTTCTCCTCCTGACCAAGACGGATCGTCTTCTGGTCGAGCCATGATGTGTAGTTGCCCTTGTATGGAATACCCTCTCCCCTGTCAAGTTCAAGGATCCAGCCGGCAACATTGTCCAGGAAGTACCTGTCGTGGGTCACTGCAATTACGGTTCCCTTATACTGCTGAAGGTGTGCCTCCAGCCACTGGATACTCTCTGTATCGAGGTGATTGGTAGGCTCATCCAGAAGAAGTACATCCGGTTCCTTTAGCAACAACCTGCAAAGTGCAATTCTTCTGAGCTCTCCCCCGCTGAGGTTTTTCACCAATGCGTCAGGGTCCGGACATTGAAGTGCATCCATTGCTCTTTCAAGCTTTGAATCTATATCCCATCCGTTAGCATGTTCAATCTTGTCGGTCAGCTCACCCTGAAGTTCAATCAGTTTGTTCATCTGGTCGTCATCCATAGGTTCAGCAAACTTTGCATTTACCTCTTCGTAGGCCTTCATAAGGTCCATAACCTCCTGTACACCTTCCTGTACTATCTCAAGAGCTGTCTTGTTTTCGTCAAGATGGGGCTCCTGCTCAAGGTATCCAACAGTGTAACCGGGTGCCCACACAACATCTCCCTGAATCGCAGTTTCGATTCCCGCTATAATCTTCAAAAGTGTAGATTTACCCGAACCGTTAAGACCTATGATGCCAATCTTGGCTCCATAGAAAAATGATAGGTAAATGTCCTTTAATATTGCTTTGTTATTGGTTGGTAGAATCTTACCAACACCGTTCATTGAAAAAATGATCTTTTCGTCTGCCATAAATTATTATTTACGGCAAAGATAACATTAGATTATCTCTTTCCCAATTTGAGTATAAGAGTATCCATGTATTGCATGGTAACCAGAGAGTCCATCATCGCCTTTGCATTTTTCATCTTACCTCTGAACTCCTCTTCCTGCGATTTCTCTATTTTTTTTGCAGGTGGCGACTCCATCTTGAGAGGGTTGATAGGGGTACCGTTCCTCCATATCCTGAAGTCGAGATGAGGTCCGGTTGAGAGTCCTGTACTGCCAACATAACCAATAACCTGACTCTGGCGGACACGTGCCCCTGCAACAATCCCTTTGGCATAAGCCGAAAGATGAAGATATGCCGATGAATATGTTGCATTATGCTTGATTTTTACTGTGTTGCCACCGCCTCCCGCATAACCCTTCTGCACTACCACACCCTCGCCTATGCTCATTACCGGTGTCCCCTTGGGAGCCGCATAATCAACTCCTGTATGAGGTCTCACTATTCTCGTAACAGGGTGTCTCCTGGAATAGGTGAACCCCGATGATACTCTTGTAAAGCTAAGAGGAGCTTTTAAAAATGCCTTCTTCAGATTCTCCCCCATTGAGTTGAAATATTGCACTGAACCTGTGTCATTCTGTTTATATCTGTATGCATCGTACACCTTTCCTCCGTGTGTGAAATAGGCTGCATATATTGTCCCTATCTCCACAACCTCGTCGTCTATCACAACCTCATCATAAATAACTTTAAACGAATCGCCCTTCTGCAGTCCAAAGAAGTCAATGGACCATGCATAGATGTCTTCCAGTCTTGATGCCAGATTTATATTCAGACCCGCCCTGTCTACATCGTCCCAGAGTGATGTCGTGATTTTTGCCTCCCCAAGCCTTGTCCTGGTGGTCACCTCTTTTTCATAAACCTTAACAAATATTGAATCGTGCAGTCCAAAAACAACGAAGGAGGTTTTGCTCTCCTTATATATCAGATAGGCCAACCCCGGATTTTCGCCCGAAGTGAAAAATGCTCTGTAATTATTGCCAACCCTGAGTTTCTTCAGATCAAACACATTTCTGGCAGCCTGAGTAAGAGAATAGATATCTGCATCCGGAACCCCCAGTTCATTCATCAGGTTTGTGAAAAACTGCCCGTTTTTTATCTGCCCCTCCCGCACATCGAAACCAGATACCGGTATCCCAAATTCAGTAACATCATTTTTAGGTTGTGTATTTCCATTTTTATCATTATTTACACCTCTCTCTGAACAAGATAGTGCTAAAAAAAGTGCTAAAAGAAGTATCAGTTTATGCATATCGGTTTTTTTACAATTCGAAGTTAGGAATTTGTTGATAATATTGTGGAAAAATTTGTAAAAAAATGTAAGAAAATGGAAAACATTACTTATTTTTGCATAAGACAAAAAACAGATAAAAAAATCTAAAATGGTCAAGTTTATAGGAGAATACACGGTTAAAGTAGACGATAAAGGACGGTTGATACTCCCTTCGTCATTTAAGTCTGTGGTTTCCGTAGATGCCCTTC
>Ga0074193_1001695_pt1 | contig 24781 bp, 28 predicted proteins | sample EPASupsiteHSE605_FD_64523 | JGI IMG/M metagenome (GOLD analysis project Ga0074193, IMG submission 64523) | Bioremediated contaminated groundwater from EPA Superfund site, New Mexico - Sample HSE6-05 | ecosystem: Environmental > Aquatic > Deep subsurface > Groundwater > Contaminated ... | reverse complement strand
CGCAGGCGTCGGAAGTAATGACACGATGACAAGTGTGCGTCTTGCCGAAAGCGCAAAGGCTTCCGGAGCGGACGGCATCCTTATGGTCACCCCCTATTACAACAAAACCACCCAGCGTGGACTTGTCCAGCACTTCACAACGGTAGCCGACCGCGTTGATATTCCGATGATTGTCTATAATGTTCCCAGCAGAACTGGCATCGGTGTTGCTGCCGAAACCTATAAAATCCTTTCAAAGCATCCGAATATCAACGGCGTAAAGGAAGCCTCCGGCGATTTCAGCCTGTTTTCCCGTATGCGCGCGCTCTGCGGGGACGATCTTTTTGTCTGGAGCGGAAATGACGACAACACCGTACCGATGATGTCCATGGGCGCGCTGGGCGTCATCTCCGTTGCATCCAACATAGTTCCCGAAGCCGTAACGGAGCTTTGCAGGCTCTGCCTTGCCAAGGATTTTGACGCCGCTACAAAGCTCTACTTCAAATATGCCGACCTTTTCGCAAAGCTTTTTATCGAGGTCAACCCCATCCCCGTAAAGACCGCTATGAACCTTCTCGGTATGGATGTCGGAAACCTGCGTCTTCCGCTGGTCGACATGGCCCCCGAAAACCTTGAAAAGCTCAAGGTAAGCCTCACCGATTTAGGTCTTAAACTCAAATAAAACGCAGTACCGGGGGGCGACTTTGTTCGCCCCTTAAGGCTAATCCAATGCGGCAAGAAAAAACGGAGGTAATCAAATGACAAAGATAATCATTTCCGGCTGCAACGGCAAAATGGGTCAGGCTATAACCCGTCTCTGTGTCGGAAAAGAAGACGTTACCATTGTTGCAGGCTTCGATATAAACCCTCAAAAACTCTCTTCCTACCCCGTATATGCCGATCCCATGGAATTCAGCAGTGAAGCTGACGTCGTCATAGATTTTTCAAATCCTACAACTCTCGACGGTCTGCTCAATTATTGCACCAAGCGCAGCCTTCCGTGCGTATTATGCACTACCGGTTATTCTGACGAGCAATTGGTGCGGATTATGCACGCATCTGAAATTATTCCTATATTTAGATCCGGCAACATGTCTCTCGGCATCAACCTTCTTACCGCACTTATCAAAAAAGCGGCTGCCGTTCTTGGCGACAGCTTTGATGTCGAGATAATCGAAAAGCATCACCGTACAAAAATTGACGCTCCGAGCGGAACGGCGCTTATGCTTGCAGACGCTGCCGCCTCTGCCCTGCCCCACGATTCGGACTACGTCTATGACCGTCACAGCGTCAGACAGAAGCGCTCCAAAAACGAAATCGGGATCTCCTCGGTTCGCGGCGGAACCATTGTCGGCGAGCATGAAGTCATTTTCGCAGGCAACGATGAAGTCGTCGAGTTTAGGCACACCGCATACTCAAGAGACGTTTTCGCAAACGGCGCCATTACTGCGGCCGTCTTCATCGCGAAGGTTAAAAATCGCGGAATGTACGATATGAATGACGCCCTTGCAAGCGTTCTGGACGAGCTGTAAGCATCGCCAGTTATATATTAAGCGCGCAGCTAAGCTGCGCGCTTTTTGTTAAATTGTTACAATACGTTACAATTCTTGACAAAATAAAACAAATTTGATATTCTTGTACTCAGTAAAGAGGGTGATAAAAATCAAACGGCTGATTTCATCTGTTCTGATTTTATGCATAATTTTCTTTGCCTGCCCCGTCAGTTCCCTTGCTGCGTCGGTTTCCGACTTTACTGATGTCGGATGCGGCGACTGGTTTTATACTGCGGTGAGCTTCGTAACGGGCAACGGAATGTTTAGTGGAACAAGCGCGTCGACCTTTTCCCCTAACGGCACAATGACGCGCGGAATGTTTGTAACAGTCCTCGGGCGATACGGCGGCGCGCCCTCCGTAAGCTCCGGCTGCAGCCTCGGCACCGTAACAAAATCTGATGTTAATATGCGTTCTGCTCCTTCGTCGAAGAACACGAACATACTTCTTTGCCTGCAGAGCGGGGCCGTTGTTGAGGTCACCGGTACCGTCAGCGATCTATCCGATCCCTTGTATACATGGTACTACGTCAAATACAGCGGCGTTCTCGGCTACATCAGAAGCGATCTTATGGAGGTAAACGAAAGCGGTTTTTCTGACGTTTCCGCCTCTGCATACTACTCCTCATATGTTGAGTGGGCTTATTCCGCCGGCATCGCCTCCGCGACAGGCGATGGCACCTTTTCCCCCGAGCGCGCTGTAACGCGCGAAGAGATTTGCTCTATGCTGTATAATTACGCGGCTTACAAGAATTATCAGCTCGATCCGACCTTAGCCGCCGTCAGCTTTTCGGACAGCTCCGGGATTTCATCGGGCTGTGCGGCCGCCGTATCAGCGCTGCAGCGCACAGGCGTAATCTTCGGCTACGGTGACGGTACTTTCCGTCCACAGGGCAGCGCGACCCGCGCCGAGGTTTCAACGATACTGATGCGCTTTATAAACGCCATAAGTTATAAAAAAGTCACCGAGTCCTCTTTAGACGCCTACGGAAAGTACATTTTCGGCACCGAGCTTCCTCCGAAGGCGGCGGTAAGCGCCGATTACTTCACGGGAGGCGGCTTCATCGGACACTCGCTTGTAAACGGAATGCAAAACACCTTCGGTCTGAGCAATACCGATTTTTTTGCAAAAAACAGCGCAACCGCAAAGTATTTTCTGAGTCTTTCGGACTTCACACTCTCAACCACTCATACCGATGAAAATGGCAATCCCGTCAATGATACCGGTACGCTCGAACAGGCCCTGTCACAAAAGTCCTACAGTAAGGTTTACATAATGCTTGGAATCAACGAGATTGGCTCAACGGACGCCTCACGCCAGTCCTTCTATAACAGCATGAGCAATATTATTGCGCTTGTGCGAAACACTCAGCCGAATGCGGTCATATACATACTGTCCCTGACTCCGGTATCCAAGAAATGTTCGGAGAGCAGCAAGAGCTTCAATCGCGACAACATACTCGACTTTAACGCTGTTTTGAAGCAGCTGTGTAAGGATAAGAGTACATATTATCTCAATCTTTTTGATTTGCTGTGCGACGGCAACGGATTCCTCTCACCGGACGAACACTCTGCAGATTGGGACGGTATCCACCTTGTTTCCTCCGAATACATGAAGATTAAAGCATACCTCCTCTCGCACACAGCATAAAAAACAAAGCCCGTCTGAAATTCCGGACGGGCTTTGTTTTTTATGCTGCTGCATGACCGGCTTGCTTTCTGCCGTAAACGGCACAAGGCGGCTGTTTCGCTCAGTATTGTTTTTCATTCAATATTTCCGCTGTCTGTGCCGAAGTCAGCGGAGCTACTATTACTTTTGCCCCCTGAATCGCCGTAACAAGGGCTAAAGTTCCTTCTTTTACAATGTCGCCTGTTTCGCTTCTGGCCATCCATATTCTTCCGCCAACCGAAACAGTCCCTGCGCCGAGGATATTGTCTATCCTTTCAGTTACAGTCGCGATGGTGCCGATGATTTTATCAGCGTTTGCCGGCTGAATTTTTTTACTAACAAATTGCTTTGCAAAGGGTCTTGTGAGAAGCAGTGTTGCGATTGAGACCACGACGAAAAGCATTATCTGGAGCCATACAGGCGCATCCAAAAAAGCTACAGCCAGAGCAGCAAGAGCCCCGGCAGCGAACCAAATCGAAGTCAGTCCGGCTGTCGCACCCTCAACAACGAGGAAAATAACGATTAGAACTGCCCACACTACTGTCATGGTATCCATCAGCACTTACCTCCCAAGGATCGCATTCTGATACTTCTGTTCCTGTTGTTTATATTATCTCCCTGTTAAGAAATTTATCTTACCGCACTATATTTCTTACGGCTATGTCCTCGCGTTTCGGACCTGTTGAAACAAGATTTATAGGGACGTTGATATGTGCTTCGATGAAGTTGACATAGTCCTTAAGCTGCTTCGGAAGCGCCGCGTAATCCTTCACGCCGCGTATGTCGCATTTCCAGCCGGGCAGCGTTTCGTAAATCGGTTTGGCGCGGTTCAGCTTTGCGGTAACCGGAAATTCCGCGGTAACGGTTCCGTCAATCTCATAACCGACACAGACCTTGATTTCGTCCAGGTATCCGAGAACGTCCACCGCCGTTAGCACAGCCTCGGTCGCGCCCTGCATACTGCAGCCGTAAGCGGTCGCAACTGTGTCGAACCAGCCGACTCTGCGGGGTCTTCCGGTCGTCGCGCCGTATTCGCCCTTGTCTCCTCCCAGGCGGCGCAGCGTTTCGCATTCCTCTCCGAAAAGCTCCGAAACAAAGGCACCGCCACCGACTGCGCTCGAATAAGCCTTTGTAACGGCTATGACGCTCTTGATTTCCGTAGGAGGTATGCCCGCGCCGACTGACCCGTAGCCCGCCAAAGTGTTAGAAGACGTGACGAAGGGATATATACCGAAATCCGTATCCTTCAATGTTCCGAGCTGCCCTTCAAGCAGGATGTCCTTCCCTTCACGGAGCGCTTTGCTGATAGCTCCGAAAGTGTCTCCGACAAAAGGCTCAACCATTTCGCGCTGCTTTACCATTTCGGTATACAGCTCGTCGGGGTCCAGCACAGGCTTGTGATAAAGATGTTCCAAAAGCGTGTTTTTGATCGCGCAGACATTTTTAAGGCGGGTTTTCAGAAGCTCGTCGTCAAACAGCTCGTTGACCTGAAAACCGATTTTTGCAAACTTATCGGAATAGAAAGGCGCTATGCCCGATTTTGTTGAACCGAAGGCTTTTCCTGCAAGGCGCTCCTCTTCATATGCGTCAAAAAGAATGTGGTAGGGCATAACAATCTGCACGCGCTCGGAAATTATAATCTTTGGTTCCGGCACGCCGCGTTCCCTAAGCGCGTTTATTTCGTCGTAAAAAGAACGGATGTTGAGCGCGACTCCATTACCGATGATATTTGTTGTGTGCGGATAGAAAATACCCGACGGAAGCGAGTGAAGTGCGAATTTCCCAAACTTATTGATGATGGTATGTCCGGCATTGGCGCCGCCCTGAAAACGAATGACAATGTCGGATTTTTCGGCAAGCATATCCGTAATTTTGCCCTTTCCTTCATCGCCCCAGTTTGCGCCTACTATAGCCTTAACCATGAATGTCACCCCATTGATTTGAATATGTCTATATTCATATTTTGCGTACTGTTTTATTGTATATTATATTGCATTCTTTTGCAAGGCGAAAATTAAGGCTTTACTTTCATAATTTACTGTTATAGAATGAGAATGCGTTAACGGGCTGTTTCTGTCCCGTACTCGCAAACAATATTTGGAATTATGTTTTCCATAGAAATACAGAAGGTGGTGTTTTTTATGAACAAACAGACCAAAAAACCCCGCAACGAAGAGATGTATCGCGCTATCCTTACCCTGAAAACCGTTGAAGAATGCATGAGCTTTTTTGATGACCTGTGCACAATCACCGAGCTTCAGGCCATGGAGCAGCGCTACCAGGTCGCTTCCCTGCTTAACAAGGGCTGTATCTATAACGAGATTCTTGACCAGACCGGCGCGTCAAGCGCAACAATAAGCCGCGTAAACCGCAGTCTGCAGTACGGTCAGGAAGGTTATGCCTGCGTTTTCAAGCGTCTTTCAGAGCAGGATAATAATAAATAACGGCTTTGAATCATCTGAATATTTGATTTATTAACAAAACGGCCATTCGTTTTTTGATGGTCGTTTTGTACCATATTATACAGAAAGGGATGGAATAAATGAGCGCGTACGGTCCTCTGGCTCCGGTCTATGATAAATTTACAAGCGACATCCGTTACGGGGATTTTGCCGATTTCTATGAGAAGGCTTTCAGAGAGCGAAGCAAGACCGTAAAGACCCTGCTCGACGTCGGCTGCGGAACAGGCACGCTCACGGCGATTATGGCTCAACGCGGCTACGAAATGGTCGCGGTGGACGCTTCATCCGATATGCTGTGCATCGCGCAGGAAAAGTTCTCGGAACTGAATAACGTTATTCCTCCCCTGTTTCTATGCCAGCCGATGACGGAGCTTGACCTTTACGGCACGGTGGACGCCACGGTCTCCTGCCTAGACGCCGTCAATTACCTTGAGCCTTCCGGGCTTCCGGAGTTTTTCCGGCTTCTGCATCTTTTTATCGAGCCGGACGGTATCTTAATTTTCGATATAAATTCCCCGGAACGCCTCCGCTCCCTCGGAGGCTTCACCTCGGTTGACGAGGACGAGAATAGTCTCTGCCTGTGGCGGGCAGACTTTGACGAGGAAGATAAGGCCCTCTACTACGGGATGGATATTTTCACGCGCCGCGGAAGGTTCTGGCAGCGTTCCTTTGAAGAACATATCGAATACTGTCACGAACCAAATAAACTCGTCGAGCTTCTTGCGGCCGCTGGCTTCTCAAAAGCGGAGATTCGTACCGACGGCCCGCAGAATGAGCTGGGCAGGATATTCATCGTTGCGGAAAACACTTCCCATTAAGGAAAAGAATAAAATGGATGAACTCATGAGAGCCATTACGGCAGACGGCTTTGCAAAAATATCGGCAATCAGCGGACGCGGCATCGTGGAATTTGCTAGGCAGATACACGGTCTCAGCCCCGTTGCGACGGCGGCACTTGGGAGAACTCTCTGCGCCGCTTCCATGCTCGGCGATCTTTTGAAGGAAAAGGACGCAACCGTGACCGTCCGCGTAAACGGCGGCGGACCTATCGGCAGCGTCATCGCAGTTTCCGACAGCGAGGGAAACGTGCGCGGCTATGTCCAGAACCCGCACCTTGACCTTCCGCTCAGGCAGAACGGCAAGCTCGACGTCGGCGGTGCCGTCGGCAAAAACGGAACGCTTACTGTGAGCCGCGATCTGGGTCTCAAGGAGCCTTATATCGGTTCCACCGCCCTTGTCAGCGGCGAGATAGCCGAGGATCTGGCTTACTATTTTGTCGAGAGCGAACAGGTCGGCGCGGCCTGCGGTCTCGGCGTCCTTGTAAACACCGATCTGACCGTGATATGCGCGGGAGGCTTCATTGTCGCGCTTATGCCCGGTGCTCCTCCGTCGCTTATTGAGGGCATAGAGAGCAATATCGCAAGGATGGGGCAGGTCACGGATGTGCTGCGAAACGGCTCCGCCGATGACCTTATAAACATCGTGCTTTCAGGCCTCGAGCCGGAGATTTTGTCTTGTTCAGGCGTTGAATACCGCTGCTACTGCAGCCATGAGCGCGTTTCCGGCGCTCTTGCCAGCATAGGCAGAGATGCGCTTCTCGAAATTGCGGAAAGCGGTGAAAACGCAGAGGTAAACTGCCATTTCTGCAATAAAGTATATACATTCACTCCCGACGAAATTCGGGCTATTTCGGCACAGTCGGAATAATTCTCCGGCCTCCTCCGCGTAGGCAAAAAAATGGGAAAATGAACTTGACAATTGCGCGATAATTTAGTATACTGGCAAAGCCGCTTAAGGTTGTGTATTGGGGAGCATAGCTCAGCTGGAAGAGCACATGCCTTACAAGCATGGGGTCACAGGTTCGAGCCCTGTTGTTCCCACCATTGCGTTTTAAGCGCAAAACACGGCCCAGTAGTTCAGTTGGTTAGAACGCCAGCCTGTCACGCTGGAGGTCGACGGTTCGAGCCCGTTCTGGGTCGCCAAGGGGTGCAACCGTGCCCCTTATAAGCCTCTGTAGCTCAGTTGGTAGAGCAGAGGACTGAAAATCCTCGTGTCGTTGGTTCAATTCCGACCGGAGGCACCAACCCCATCGGATGATTATTCATCCGATGGGGCAACTTAAAAAACGTATTATGCGGGCGTAGCTCATTTGGCAGAGCGCCACCTTGCCAAGGTGGAGGTAGCGAGTTCGAATCTCGTCGCCCGCTCCATCGTCAGAATACGCCCTAATGGCACGAGCCACCGCAAGCGATGTCTCTTAGCCTGACGGGCGATTCTTCCTCTCCCCACGAAATCTTCGATTTTGCGGGGACCCCTCAAAAATATTGGAGCATTTCTCTCCCCCCCGTCTCGAACAAAGCCTGTAGTTTTGTTCGAAAAAGGAGCGTCTGAGCGTACGGCGGAAGAACGTTGCCGCAAGGCAGCGGTCTGTAGCCAGTAGCTCGGGCAGCGACATGGCGCCATAGCCAAGTGGTAAGGCAGTGGACTGCAAATCCGCGAGTCCCCAGTTCAAATCTGGGTGGCGCCTCCAAAACAACGAGCCGAAAACCTTAAATGGTTTTCGGCTCTTTCATTATATCCGCGGCTAATAATGCTGTGCATCACTGCTTATTATTCGGTCGGTTGATATCGGTTTCAGGAAACTGTACAATTTACGAACAATCGGAAGCTGCAGTCATTTCTCTTCTGCCGTTTTTCCGTATCGCAGCGGAATTGAAATCTTTCGATTAAACAGCGCAATTATCGGCCCCATAAAAAAGGCCGTGATAAGAGTGCCGAGCCCGACCTTTGCCCCCAGAAAATATCCCGCTACAGTACATATCAAGTCGGAGCCGATTCTGCAATACTGAAACCGTGCCACTTTCTTTTCTGATAATATCAGCGCAACAGAATCATAGGTTGATACGCCTAAATCGGCAACATAGTATAGAGAAGAGCCAAAGCATATCAAGACAATTCCTACAATCAGAAACAGTATCCTGAGTCCAAGGGTCGGATCCGGCATCCAGTTTTCAAAAAGCAACGACGAAAACTCGACAACATATCCCAGCAGAAAAATGTTGATTACGGTCCCGAGACCGATTTTATGTCTGTCGATAAAAAAGACGAACACCAGCATAATCAGGTTAAGTATCAGATAAAAAGACCCGAAGCCTATCGGAAGGTGGCTCCAAATTCCGTGTACCAACACCTGAAAGGGGTCCATCCCAAAAGAAGCAAAATTAAACATTCCCACGCTGAAACCGGCTGTCAATACGCCGAATACGGTCATTATTATTCTTCTGAGCTTTTCGCTCATTTTGTCTACCTCGTTTTTCACTCTATTTCTGTTTCTATCAAGCATTGCTGCCGGAGGAGCCACAGTCTGAGTATACCATTCCTTTTCTGAAATAACAACCGCAAGCGCACATGTCTTCTTTATCAATATGTCTTGCATTTTTCATACCAGCTGAGTATAATATGCCTATAAACTGTATGGAGGTATGCATGGTGTATACTATTACAAAAGATTCAATGCTTATGGAGGTTTTAGAAAACGCTCCTCAGACTGCTCCGTTTTTCAATGCAATCGGAATGCATTGCCTGACCTGCGTTCTTGCGGTCGATGAAACCATCGAGCAGGCCTGCGCCGCTCACGGCTTTGATGCTGACGATTTTGTCGAGCAGGTAAATAACTTCCTGGCACAGCAGGAAACCCAGAAGGGCTAAAATTGCATCAAAACATATGCCGTTTCAATGATTTCGCTCCCGCGTGAAGTATTGGAACGGTATATTTCTATTCGGGAGGAATAATTTTGTCGTCACTAAAGCTCTCGGTGAGGCTCGAAACCCTTGCAAAGCTTGTTCCGCAAAGCGGCTGCGTTGCCGATATCGGCACAGACCACGGCTATATCCCCGTGTGGCTCGCGCAGAACGGACACTGCGGAGCGCTCTATGCAACCGATATTAAAAAAGCTCCGCTTGAACACGCGAGGCGGACGGCGGAGGAATACGGGCAGGCCGGCGCAATCGAATTTTATCTCTGCGACGGACTCTCGGCGCTCCGCGAAATCGCAATTGAAACCGTCATCATCGCCGGTATGGGCGGAGAGAACATCGCGGCGATACTCGAAGCCGCGCCCTGGGTAAGGGAAAACTCCTGCCTTCTCATTCTTCAGCCGATGTCGAAATCCGCATACCTTCGCTCATGGCTTTTTGAAAACGGCTATAAGGTGCTTTCCGAACAGCTTGCTGACGACGGCGGCATTTACGAGATATTAACGGCACGGGTCGGGAAAGACCTTCCCTATTCCCCTGCCGAGCTTTTAATCGGGCACAGACAGCTGATAAGCGGCTGTCCTCTTTACGAGCGGCGGCTCGAAGCGCTCATCGGCAAGACAAAACGTGCGGTATCGGGGCTTTCCACCTCACGAAAAGACGGAGACACGGAACGGCTTACTATTCTCAAAGAAGCTCTTTCATCTTTGCAGGAACTGAAAAACAGCGGTCTGCCGACCGCTTAAGGAGGTCGCTATGCCAAAGGTCAGGGATATCGTAAACTATTTCACGGCGCTCATCCCGCCCGAGATGAAAATGGATTTTGACAACGTCGGTCTGCTTGTGGGACTGAACGATGAGCAGGTCACAAAAGCCGTCGTCGCTCTCGACATTACGGACTCAGTTATTGATGAGGCGATAAGGTACGACGCTCAACTGATACTTTCACACCACCCCGTTTTTTTCGAGCTCAAGCAGGTAAACGATGATAATCTCATCGGGCAGAAAGTCGTCAAAATGCTTCAAAACGGCATTTCGGGCTTCTGCCAGCACACAAATCTCGATGCGGTACGCGGAGGCGTCAACGACGCTCTGGCCGAAAAGCTCGGCGTGCGGGTCGAGGGTTATCTGGAGGGTCCTCAACTGACAGCGGAGGGCAAGGAATACGGCATAGGACGCTTCGGATTTCTCACCTCGCCTGTCGAATTCGAGGATTACCTTTGCGATGTAAAGTTCATTCTGAACTCCGCGGGGCTTCGGTTCCACAACGCAGGAAAACCTGTAAGCAAGGTGGCGCTCTGCGGCGGCTCCGGCGGGGAATATGTTGAGAAAGCCGCCGCGCTCGGCTGCGACACTCTGGTGACTGCCGATGTGAAATATCACCAGTTCCTTGCCGCAAAAGAGCTGGGGCTGAACCTCATCGATGCGGACCATTTCTGTACGGAAAACGTCGTTGTTCCCGTACTTGCGGAGCTTCTGAGAAGAGGCTTCCCCGAAATCGAGATCAGGATTGCGAAATCCTCAGCTCAGGTCGCAAAATTCTATTGAAATAAGAAAGACCTTCCCGCAGGCTGCGCCTTCGGGAAGGTCTTTCTTTGCGTCAGGCAAAGGCCCTGTCGCATTTTATCACGCAGTAGTGGTTCGGAAGCACTTTCAAAACTTCTTCAGAAATTTGCTTTTTAAGTTCATCGTCGCATTCGCCACTGCTGTAACCCACAACGATATCGAAGATAAGATTTGTATGCGTGGGACCCGGGACGTAGCGAAAATCGTGAATTGCCAGAGTTTCGTCTATCGAATTAACAACGTCTGCCACAATTGCTTTCAGACGTTTCAGCTCCTCGTCGTTGGTGTCAATCGGGTCATAGTGTATAACCGCCTCGCAGCCGATTTTTTCCTCAAGCTCATTTTCAAGGTCGTCGATGACGGAATGCGCTTCAAATACTTCTATTTTAGACGGCAATTCCGCGTGAAGCGAGATTATGCGTCGACCGGGACCGTAGTCGTGAACTATAAGGTCGTGCATGCCTACTATTGTCTTGTGCGACATTACGATTTTTTCAATGTCGGATACCAGCTCCATTGAGGGCGGAGTCCCCAGAAGCGGCGTCAGCGTTTCTTTTACCGACATTATCCCCGAATACAGAATAAATAGCGAAACCAGAAGCCCCGCATAGCTGTCCAGCGAGAGAGACGTATAATGAGAAACAAGTAATGAACCCAAAACGGTTCCTGTTGCGATAACATCGTTCCGGCTGTCCTGCATAACGGCGTCCATCGTGGCTGATTCAAAAATGATCGCAAGCTTTCTGTTATACAGCGCCATGTAAAGCTTAACAGTCATTGACGCTACAAGTATTACGACGGTCAACGTGCTGAATTCAACCGGGTTCGGCGTAATAATACCCATAATTGAGCTTTTTGCGAGTTCAAACCCCACCAGTATAATGACAATTGAAACGATAAAGCCCGAAATATACTCAAAACGTCCATGTCCGAAGGGATGCTGCGTGTCCGGTTTTTTACCTGAAAGCTTAAACCCGACAATCGTTACCACGGAAGACGCCGCATCCGAAAGGTTGTTGAACGCGTCCGCGATGATTGCTACAGAACCGGATAAAAGAGCCGCCGTGAGCTTTGCTGCAAAGAGCAGGATATTGAAGGATATGCCGACTGCACCGCTTAATACCCCGAATTTTCTCCGAATATTGGCAGAGTAAGGGCGGGCGTTTTTTAATTGCATTTTTCTTATTAAATAGAACATTTTATTACTCCCGCTAAATATTTCCGCTGATAACTACAAAATTACTGTTTCGTTGCCCTTCGTTTCATTGCCCGGATCCTCGCCTTCTCCTCCGCCGAGGGCTTAAGCGACTCGCATATCTTCTGCAGCGACTTATTATATGTAAAGTCGTCCAGCTTATTATCCTTCAAAAACGGCAGGGTCACTTCCGGCTGGTTTACATAACACATAGACACTGCCCAGGCCACCGCCATTTTGACATAGTAATCCTCGTGCCTGATGTTCTGAAATAATCTTAATATTTCAGGCGTATGCTCCTCATCGATGTAATAGCAAAGCATCATAACAACGGCAAATCGGATGTCATACGGCTTATCTGAGTTTACATAATCAATTATAAAATCCCAGACCCGTTCTTTGTTATTCTTGGTTATTTTCAGCCCGCCGCAAAAAGAATCGCAGAGCGCCCAGTTCGATATTTTCGGAATGTATCTTCGGGCCTCCGACAAAACCGTTTCGATATTCTCTTTCAGAAGACCTATTACGCTTCCCTGCAGCAGAGTCTCCTCATAGTAAACATCCCTGTTCTGCTCGAAGTAGGCGCGCCAGTCGTCCTTTGAAAGCTCCTTTGCCAGCTTTTTCATTTCCGGAGAGCGTATGCCGAGAATATTATCCGTACCCGGTATCAGCGAAGCCATAAACTTCTGATATTTAGGATAGGCAAGCTCAAGGAGCTTTTCGCGGTATTTTCCGTAGATATCTGCCATCAGCGGTATTTCCTTTCGAGTTCCAGAAGAAGGGTTTTTTTGTCAAGTCCCCCGCCGTACCCGCCGAGACCACCGTCAGCCGCGATAACTCTGTGGCACGGAATAATAATCGTAATCGGATTATTGTGGTTTGCGCCGCCGACTGCACGGAAGCCTTTGGGACTGCCTGCGCGCTCTGCTATTTGCTTGTAGCTTCTCGTTTCGCCGTAGGGTATTTCCAAAAGCGCCGCCCAAACCTTTTTCTGAAATTCCGTACCCTCGGTTTCGAGCGGGAGGTCAAAGTTCTTTCGCGTACCTGCAAAGTATTCCCGAAGCTGGGTATCGGCTTTCCCGCTCAGGGCGGAGGGCTTGCCGCCGACCTTTTCGTCGGTGAAAACTACAGATCTTATCGCTTTGTCGGTATAGCCTATCTTCATGTTCCCGCAGGGGTAATTATAAACAGCATAGCCGGTGTTTTTCATTTCAACATCCTCCGTTCAGCGCCCTGTCGGCAGCTTTTTCACTTCACTTCTTTTGTTTCAGCCTGCGCCTGTTCAATGCTCGAAACGTGCATAGCGGTCGTAGTGTTCACCGCCGCCGCATGGTCAATAATCGCGAAAGCGGCCTTTTCCATCTCGCTGCCTATTGAATAGTCGGCTTTTATAACGTAGTCCACCCTGCCCTCCAAGAGCAGATTGTTGACTTTTTTCTTATCGTCCTGAAACACGGCTATCGAATGCCCGCCGTTAGTACGCACGAGCTTCATGCAGGGAACGTCCGTAAGTCCGTCGCCGATGTAGACCATGTTTCGGAAAGGCACTCGTCGCTTATCCTCGGGCATGAATTCGTTTAAGCCGTCGTTCTCGGTTACTTCTAGTACGCCCTTATTGATGCGGAACAGGAACTGGGTCTTGCTTGTATAGTTCACCGCCATAGCGGGCCAGCAGGGCTCGCCGTTTTCGTCGTAGCAGTATTCCGCGGCATATATCTGCTCAAAGTTATCGGCTATGGGAGTTCCCTCGATGATTTCCTTGAGCCCAGAGGAAATTATGTAGTGCTCCGCTTTCATTCCGCGCTTTTCGGCATAGTCATTGACTCTCCGGAACCACGTTTCAACCCCGTCAAAAAGCTCGACGTCCTTGCCCAGCGCCCGCAGAGTCTCTCGCGTAAAAAGGAACTTTCCCTTCGCTTTCTTGTACATCACGAACATATATGCGAGAATTTGATCCATATGGTTTTCGAGCATCGTGTTCCTGCATTCGCTCCAGAACTCGTCAGGCGTCATTTTCACGTTTGGAATAAAAGCGTATTCCTGCATGTCTTTCGGCGAAAGCGTTTTATCAAAGTCATACATCAGGGCAAATATCGGTTTATCCGGCATTTAACAATCCTCCTGTGTTCTTTTTACGCGCTTATATTCGGCTGTCTTTGCAGGCAAGAACGAACTCCAAAGGATGCATAATAATTTCCGACGTCTCCTCCGGCGTTTTACCCTGCGCCATGTAGCGTCTTGCAATCACCGCCATGGATTCGCCGACCTCTATCATATGCCCGTCAGGATCAAATATTCGCACGACGCGCTGCTGCCACTCGTGCTTTTTAGGCGGGTGAACGTAGGAGCTTTCGGGAAGATTGCCGAGCTTTTCAAGGAACGCTTCAAAGTCGTCCACCTCGAAATACAGCTCCATATTGAAGCATTTTTCATAGGAGGGTTCCTCCGGCAGCCCCGCCAGCCACTTGAAATCCTCCTGCAGCGCAAAGCCGCCGCTGAGGGTTACGTTCTTGCCCAGATCGAGCACAACCTCCTGCCCGAAGAGCTCTTTATAGAACTTTTTGGATAACTCAAGGTCCTTTACCGCAATAAGAGGCAGCTTAAATTCTATGTTCATATTCAGCACCTACATAAAAAGTGTTTCCTTTGATTATATACCAATTCCCGCAATTTATCAACACAAAAGACAGCGGAAAGCATTGCTTCCCGCTGTGTGTAATATATTCAAAGCCCGCGTCCGTAGACCTCGGAATAAACAAGCTTTCCGTTTATGCGCTCCGACTTCATCAGCGAAATGCGCGATACGCTCATAGCTTTCCGTTCAACGTTCAATTTAACGGGTACCGATGCCTCTGTCTGCCTTGCAATCGTGATATGCGGCTTGAATTCGCGGTCCTCAATTTCGAAGCCGCTTTTTCTAAGCTCGTTCTGCAGGCTTTCGGCGAGGGCTTTCAGCTTCGGGTTTTTCTCGATTCCGACCCAATAAAGATTTCCGAAGTGCCCCGCACCGGATGCCGCCATCTCGAAGGGCGGCACAGTGCAGCGGTCAATGATACCGCGTATGTCCGAAACTCTGTCGGATTCTCCGATAAACGCAAGCGTAAGGTGCAGGTTTTCAGGTTTTGTAAAATTGCCCGTAACTGCCTGCGCTTTCAGCTCATCGATTGCCGATAGCAAAGCGTCCTTTACTTCCTTTGAAAAAAGCACCGCGATAAATAGCCGCATGATTTTCCTCCCTCCGAATTGTATCGGGAGGCGCTGCCTTACACCGCGGTTTGCTCTCCCTTCTTTTTCGGTTTTTTCTTAAAAAGCTTATCAATATAGTATGTGAAGACCGCAAAAGCCGCCATTATGCTCAGGTTCTGATATATCGTTGAAAGCACATTGACGCTTCCCTGACCGCCTCCGCCATTTAGTTTGCCGCTGCCGTTCTCAAGCCCTTGTCCGCCGCCCTGAGCCGATAGAGATGTGTCGTCAGACGAGTAGCTGCCGCCTGTTGAGGACTGTGATCCGCTGCCGTTAAGAGATGCAGATGATACTGCATCGGCGGAAACAGTCGAAGCCGTTATGCATGATGCCGACACCGCACTTGCCTCTTCCGCGCTTTCAGAACCTTGTCCGAAAGAGTGTTCTCCTCCCCCGCTTTCAGAGAAGCTCGAACTTATCGACGCGACCTTGCCGACATATCCCGTGGAAACGATATTGTAGGAGCCGAGTGCAAAAACGGTTATCGCGCAAGCGGTCGCAAGCGCGCCCAGCGCCTTATTTTCCGGCAGCTTCAAGAGCTTTTTTACAATTGCTGCGACTCTGTTCCACGACAAACCGAGGTGGGCTCCGGCGAGGAGAAGTGCTATGTACGAAACCGATTTGTGCAGTCCTTCGACGTTCAGACTAATGTTAAAGAGATTCGGGAACAGCTCCCTCGACATTAGTATGCCCGTCATAATAATAACGGCGAGCGCCGTCAGAAGCAGGGCGTCGATGATATATGCAGCCCTTGTTCTTGCGGGGAGCTTTTTGCAGAAAAGTTTCTTTGTGACCCCCTTCAGCCAAGCACGGTTCAGTACCATATGGAAAACGATAAACGCGCCGAAGGCAAGCCCCGCAATCTCATGGAACAGCATGCCGCCCAGCGCCGATTTATTGAACAGTATCGCAAAAACGAGCGCCATAACAGCATCAAGCACTACCTTAACTATATTTTTTTTATTTATCTTCATTATACTTCATTCCTTTCAGCTTCGCAAACCGGAAATCTGCTTTCTGTTTCGAATTAACAGCCCGCGCTTCCGTAACATATCAATTATTCTTGATTGAATATTACTTTATCAACTTAAAACGGACTTAAAACAAAAAGACGCTTTAAGTTCCGGCTGTTTAGTCGTAAAATAAAGCAAGATGCCAATCGGGTTCAAGAAAACAACGTACGCATGAGGTATTCTGTTAAAGGTGGTGATGATTTGGAACAAAAAGAAAGCATCCTCGCAGTCAGGCGAATGCAGGATTATATCGAGGAGCACCTCGCGGAGCCGATTACCCTTTCTCAGCTTGCTAGAGCGGCGGGCTATTCTCCCTGGCACTGTGAAAGACTTTTTAAGGAGTATCTCGGGAAAGCGCCTTTCGATTACATCCGCTCATTGCGCCTTTCGAAAGCGGCAATCGTACTTAGGGACAGCAAGACGAGGGTCATCGATGTCGCGTTTGACTTTGTTTTCGATTCTCACGAGGGCTTTACAAAGGCTTTTTCAAAGGAGTTCGGCTTGCCGCCGAAAGACTATTCGAGGGCGGCTCCGCCGATACAGCTCTTCATTCCCTATCTCGCCAACGATCATCGCCACACAAAATTCAAGGGAGATAAACCTATGCCGGAAAACAAAAATCTTAAACCCGTGTTTGTTCAAATCGTTGAACGCCCCGCAAGAAAAGTGCTGCTCAAGCGCGGAATTAAAGCCCCCGGGTACTTCGAATACTGTGACGAGGTCGGCTGCGACATCTGGGGCGTGCTTTCAAGCGTTAAGGAAGCGCTCTATGAGCCAATCGGTATGTGGCTGCCTGTGAGCATGAGGAACGGTGCATCGGAGTACGTTCAGGGCGTCGAGCTGCCGCTGGATTACGCGAAGCCCGTTCCGGAGGGCTATGAGCTGACGGAATTTCAGCCCTGCAAAATGATGGTTTTCCAGGGTCCCGCTTTTGCGGATGACGATTTTGAAGAGGCGATCGGCGACCTATGGGAATTCATCAAGACCTTTGACCCCAAGCTTTACGGCTACGAGTGGGCGGAAAACGACGGTCCGAGATTCCAGCTTGCGCCGATGGGTTACAGAGGTTATATTGAGGCTAAACCCGTCAGAGCGATAAGCGCATAACAATGAGGGACAGGACGCGAAGGCGTCCTGTCTCCTTTTGCTGTCCTTATTCACATATTTATCAAATTGTGGTAAAATATATTTTGGGTATCGCAGAACTATACAAAAAAGAGGGTCGGCCTGTGGCAAATTACAAAGAGATTACCTGTGCCTCTGCCTGCAACAAAGTCAGCGGCAGGTTCCCGTATATCTGGAATCTGAATATTTACCGAGGCTGCGAGCACGGCTGTAAATACTGCTTTGCTATGTATTCGCACCAGTATCTCGGCTCGGAGCAGTATTTCAGCGATATATTTGTAAAAACAAACATTGCGGAACGACTCGAAAAGCAGCTATCCTCTCCGTCGTGGAAGCGAGAAGTCGTCAATATCGGCGGCGTTACGGACAGTTACCAGCCGATTGAAGCACAATACAAACTGATGCCCGAAATTCTGCGGATTTTAATAAAATACAAGAATCCCTGCATTATCTCCACGAAATCCGACCTTATCCTGCGGGATTATGACCTTATTTCGGAGCTTTCAAGCCTCACTTACGTCAATATTGCTGCGACGATTACATGCATGGACGAAAGCATAAGAAAGAAAATTGAACCGGGCAGCGTCTGCTCCGAAAGGCGTTTTGCCATGCTGAGGGAGTTTTCAAAGACCGAAGCAGGCATAGGGCTGCACGTCATGCCGCTTATCCCCTATCTCACCGATACAAGAGAGAATGTCGACGCACTTTTTTCTCGTGCAAAAGCTTGCGGAGTCGACTACGTTATTCCCTCCGTTCTGAACCTTCGCGGAAGAACCAGGCTGGTTTTCTTTGAGTTCCTGCGCAGAGAGTATCCCGAATTATGTAAACCTTTTGCCGAGCTGTACAAAACGGGATGCGCTTCAAAAGACTATAAGTACAAGCTATATTCAATGGTGAATGAGCTTCGCACAAAGCACGGCCTTTCCTCAAACTACCGTGCGCTTATGGACGCAAGGCTCGCGCAGACGGAAAACCTCCAGCTTTCGCTTTTCGACTGAGGTGTGCTCTCATTTTCGGGCAGATACTGAGAGGAAAACAATCTGATTTCTGCTAAACTCTGATTATAGAAGGTGATGCTATGGACTGGCTCGAAAGACTAAACGAATCAATAAACTACATTGAGGACAATCTGAGCTCGGATTTCAGCCTCGATCGCGCGGCGCAGATTGCCTGCTGTTCGGCTTTCCACTATCAGCGTATGTTCTCCTACATCGCGGGCATTCCGCTGGGAGAGTATATCCGCCGTCGGAAAATGACCGAAGCAGCTTTCGACCTGCAAAACGTTAAGCTTAAAGTCATCGACGCCGCGCTCAAATACGGTTACGATTCGCCGACGGCGTTCAACCGCGCTTTTCAGAGCGTACACGGTATCTCGCCCGCCGGAGCCCGCGCAGAAGGAGTCGCTCTCAAGGCATATCCTCGCATCAGCTTCAAAATATCAATCAGAGGAGATGCTGAAATGAATTACAGAATCGAAACCAAGAAAGCGTTCCGTATCGTCGGAGCAAAGCGCAGCTATCCCATGAACTCGGAGGAGAATTTTGCCGAGATACCGAAGTTCTGGGGCGAAATGCATCAGGCTGGACTCATTCCAAAGCTCTGCGGAGTTATGGACAAAGGTATAAGTGGCATACTCGGAGTCTGCACCTGCATGGACGGTAAGGATTTCGACTACTATATCTCGGTCGCGTCCGACATGCCGCTGCCAGACGGCATGACTGAGTACGAAGTACCCGCTGCAACATGGGCGATATTTGAGTGTGTCGGCGCGATGCCGAAGGCTATTCAGGAGCTCCAGACGCGTATCGTATCCGAGTGGCTGCCCGTTTCCGGCTATGAATATGCCGATGCGCCTGATATAGAGGTATATCCCGAGGGCGACCAGAGCTCCCCCGACTACAGGTGCGAGGCATGGCTGCCTGTTACGAAGAAGAAATAGTGCCGGCAGTATAGCGGCGAGCCGACATCGGTTCGCCGCTTCTTTTTTATTCCCATCTGAAGAACTTTATTGAAATTCCGGCACAAATCAGAGCCAAAACTGCCATGACGATTATCGGCAGCATTACTCCCTCCATCGGTAAGCCCAGCGACGCCGCTTTCAGGAGCTTAATTCCCTGAGTGAGCGGCATAAAATCCGAAATTCTCTGCATCGCCTTCGGCATAATTTCATACGGCAGCGTCGTCCCCGAGAAAATCAGCATTGGAAAATACAAAACGCAGCAAAAAAGATTTGCCGTTTTGACGTTTGGAGCTACTCCGCCCACCATCATGCCAATGCTGAACATTGAAAGCATTACAAGCAGGTACGCTCCAAGGAAGAGAAACAGTGAGCCGCCGAAAACGCAGCCGAAGAACAGTTTTATAGTTATGTAAACCAACATCAGGGAAACGAGCGTATACAAAGCGTAAACCGCGACCTGCACCGCCAAAAGCATAGCGGGGCTGACAGGTGTCACCCTGAACCGCTTCAGTATCTTTCTGTTTCTGTAATCTGATATTACCAACGGCAACCCCATTACGCCGCTTACGCATATGGCGATTGCCGTCACCGCACCGAAGGATTGCTCCATAAATGTGTAAGCCGCTCCGTCAAACGCCGCTTTTGAACCGTAAATCACGCCGAGAATTATCATAACAATCACCGGCATGCAAATCGCGAATATTACCATATCCATCCCACGCAGCGAGAGCTTAAGCTCAGTATTAAAATGCTCACCAAATGCTTTCATAGCTTTTCCTCCCCATCGGTAAACCATAAATAAGCGTCCTCGAACTTTTCGCGCTGACTTGTCGCAATCGCTTCCCGAACGGTTCCGCAGAAAACGCTTTCTCCGTTTTTCAGTATCATTATTCTGTCGCATAGCGCCTCGACCTCGTCCATGAAGTGTGAGGTCAGCAGTATCGTCAGCCCCTTATCCTTGAGCTCCGAAAGGCATTTCCATACCTCCCGTCTTGCCTTTGCGTCCAGCGCGGTCGTAAGCTCGTCAAGAAAAACGACCTCCGGATCAGGAATAAGCGCGAGAACAATAAACAGCCTTTGTCGCTGCCCGCCCGAAAGCTCGTTTACAGGGCTTTTTGCTTTTTCGTGAAGTCCGAAACGCGTAAGCAGTTTTCTGAAGTCGGCAGCTTCTCGATAGAGCGACGCCGTTTCTTCGCAAAGCTCCTCAACCCTGATCTTTTCCTGATAGCTCGACTCCTGAAACTGTACGCCCACACGCTCGAACAGTTTTTTCCGGTTCTTCTGAGGATTCATACCCAAAATTGACGCAGTGCCGCTGTCCGCTATTTTGGTTCCGAGAATGCACTCAATGGCTGTTGTTTTGCCCGCTCCGTTTGCGCCGAGCAAGCCGAACACTTCGCCCCGGCAAATGCTGAAGCTGATATTTTCAATCGCTTTGATTCCTGCGTAGCTTTTGCACAGCTTCTCCGCCTTTACTGTTGTTTCCACAGTTTTCCCTCCTTTTGTTTCCCAATTAAAATAACACCGGACCGAAGTCTGGTGTTAAAGTGGAAAGTTCAATTAAATTGTTTTTTCATTTCCAGGAGATTTTGCAGGATATTCCTTGCATTTTCTTCGGCTTTTTGCAGTGAGGTCAGAAGTCTGTCGCAAACTGATATTATATCGTCCTCTTTGTTCGGCGTATCAATCGAAGCCCGTATGTCCGCCTGCGGATCATCGGACAGAGCGCAGAGCATTCGCAGTATTGCGGCAAGCGAATAATTCGCGCAGCGAAGTGAACGGATGATTTTAAGCCTTTGTATATCCTCCTTCGAATAGACGCGATAGCCGTTTTTCCGTCTTTTGACCGTCAGCAAGCCGTTCAATTCCCAGTTTCTCAGGACATCCATGGAAATCTGCAGGTAATCGGAGGTCTCTTTTCTCGTGAGAAGCGCATCGTCATGCTCATGCAAACCGCCTGACAGCAGCTCCTCCGTGATTATAATAGCTTCCTCGGCATTGCTTTTCTCGGCTTTGAGCTGCTGCAGATAATCATCGGCAAGATGAATAGCTCCGTCAAAATCGCCTTTTGCTGAGGTCTTGATAATATCTATTGCTTTTTTTCGAAGTCCGTTTTGCAGGACCTCAATCCTGAGCGCCATTCTGGCCAATCTGAACTGTTCCAGATGGAAATCCGTGAAAACACGGTATCCGTTTGCTTCACGCCCGGGTCTGGGTATAAGCTCCAATTCTTCATATAGGCGGACGGTGTTGGGGTGTATTCCGATTATGTCCGCAATTTCGGCGTTCTGTAGGTATTCATTTGTAAACTTCCTCCCTGATTTTATATAATAGCAAGGAGCAAAAGTCTGGTGCTATAGTGGAGGGTTTAATTATACGCTATTACTCTTAAATTGACAACACCGGCAGTCGCAAAAATACACGTCGATATATATCGGCGTGTATTGGTTTACATAACTATTTGTTCCTTTTTTTCGTGTCTCTCGGAGTGCCCTCCATGCTCGACCTTCCGTTGATTGACGCGTAATTCTCCTCTTCATCCTCGGACAATGGCGGGGTCGGAGTGAGTCCCGTCATCTCCGTTGAAGACGCAACCGATTTTGTGTCGTAATACTGCTCAACGCTTCTGTTTTTCTGCAGTATGGGTCTTTCTTCCTTATTCACTAAATACCACCTCGTTGCAGTTTTTTTGATTGAAAAGGTATCGCAACTGTAGTATTCCGTAAAAACGGCAATTTATTATTCGTTTCGGCAGGGTTCCAAAGGATTTTATACATAACGCGCTACAAACGCTGAGCGAAACAGTAGCCTATGCTTTTCCGAGTATCTCTTCCCTTGCCTTCTTCGTAAGCTTCGAGAATATAAGCGAATAGGACCTGTCGCAAAGGTCGCGCATAACGTCGTCCGGCACTTCGCCGTCAAGATATATTGAATTCCAGTTCTGCTTGTCCATATAAAAGCCCGGGATTATATCGGGATACTCACTTCTCAGGGCCTCGGCCAGCAGCGGTTCGCACTTGAGCGAAACAAGCTCGCGGCAGTCATATGGCTTATACTGCGGTCCGGGCTGGCAGGTTGCCGCAAAAAGTTTTCCGCCTACCATGTAGCGAAACCATTCCCATTCAAGTTTGTAGTCCTTTACGGCGCCTGCTTTTGAAAGAAGATACTCATCAAGCCATTCATATTTATTCATACGCTTCTCCCGAGCTTCAGACATTACTGATAGGTTTTCCGTGCCCGAAGTAAATTGTTTTTGCGCCGCTGTCTTTAATTTTTGCAACGCTTCGCCTCATTGTTTCCTCGTCTTCAAATATCCTTGCGACGGTCGGTCTCAGAATGTTGAACATAGCGTCGCCGACGATTATACTGCCGTCATCAGTAAGCACTCCGACCGAGCCCTTGGTATGACCGGGAAGCTCAATTATATGCGCCTTAACGCCGTATTCTGAAAGGTCCTGCCCTTCCGTAAGCAGAACATCGGGCTCAAAAACCGAATATGCGGCTCTTTTAAGCACCGGCTTTGAAAAGAAAGAAAACACCTTGCCAAGCGCTGTCGTTCCGTGGAGTATGCTCGCTTCGCCTTTACCGATGATAGGCAAATCCTTTTCGCTCATTGCAATAGGTACATTGAGCCTTTTTGAGAGATATTTTGCGGAAGCGACATGGTCGAAATGTCCATGTGTGAGCAATATCAGTTTCACGTTTTTGTCCCTGATGCGCTTGAGTATTTTAGGCCCGTCCTTGTAATTGCAGCTGTCAATCAGAATCGCCCCTCCTTCGCCGGAAAGCAGATAGCAGTTGGCGTAGCTTATCCTGATCCTCTCGATCATTTGCCTTTCCTCCAAACGTTTTCTTTATAATTCGGCGCGTTAACCTGTATTTATTGTCTGCAGCGGCTTCATCCGGCAGCTTGACAATTCATGCCTTCTCAGAGGTTCTCCGTCTGGAATATTCCGCGGATATTATCCGCGAGTTCCTGCTCGTTGTCCCCTTCGGTGCTGACGGTTATAGTATCGCCCTGTTTAACCTGCAGTCCGAGAATGGCAAACATTCTCCTTCCGTCTGCAGACTCCCCGTTGTGGCTGATTGTTACTTTCGTCGCTTTGAAAAGGGCGGCGGCCTTAACCATCACGCCCACCGGACGGGCGTGAAGACCCATCGGATCCTTAATTACGTAGTCAAAAGACACCATCTGTGTTCGCTCCTTCGCATATTTACTGAATTACTTGATTTAAGGCGTAATAAGCGCTTACCTGCTTTTTTCGTAATTATACACCCGCCGTTGCTGAAATGGCAATCCTTCCGTCAGCAAATCACATTGCAGACCATAGTTATCTTTGAAAACGGCATATGCTCAGGCGTCTGCTGAAAATCAGCGGCGCATAACCTGCAATAAAGGAAACGGCAGCCTGTGATGATTAGTCACCGGCTGCCGTTTCCTTTATTGCTTGGAAGTTCAACAATCAAAACTGAACAAACGCCGGTGTGTCCGCCGGAGCCATAAGTAGCTGCTTCAGCTCGGAATCGAGTTTCAGCACCGAAATAGAGAATCCACCCATTTCAAGCGAAGTCATGTAGTTTCCGACAACGGTCTTTGCGACCTTAATACCTTTGGAGCTCATAACCTGCGCAACCCTGCGGTTGACAATCTGCAGCTCCATAAGAGGAGTCGCGCCAAGTCCGTTGATAAGCAGAGCGACCTCGTCCCCGGCCGTCAGCGAAATGTCTGCGAAAATCTTGTCAAGGAGAATGTCCGTTATTCCGTCGGCCGGGCGGAGAGTTTCACGATGTGTACCCGGTTCGCCGTGGATACCCAGGCCGATTTCCATTTCATCATCCTTGAGGGTGAAGCTCGGTTTTCCGACCTCGGGGAGTGTGCAGGGTGAAATTGCCATGCCCATGGAGCGCACATTGGCAATTACCTTTTCCGCAACAGCTTTGACCTCTTCAAGCGTGCCGCCTGCTTCAGCCTTTGCTCCCGCGAGCTTGTGTACGAATATTGTTCCCGCTATGCCTCTGCGTCCGCTTGTCCATGTGCTGTTTTCCACGGCCACGTCGTCGTTAGTAACGACTTTATCGACCTTAATGCCGTCTGCCTCTGCCATTTCCGCAGCCATGTCAAAGTTCAGGACATCGCCGGTGTAATTCTTCACGACAAGAAGAACTCCCTTACCGCCGTCCACCGCCTTGATGGCTTCGTAAATCTGATCCGGTGTGGGAGATGTGAAGACAGCGCCTGCAACGGCACCGTCCAGCATTC
>Ga0074193_1001692_pt1 | contig 24822 bp, 26 predicted proteins | sample EPASupsiteHSE605_FD_64523 | JGI IMG/M metagenome (GOLD analysis project Ga0074193, IMG submission 64523) | Bioremediated contaminated groundwater from EPA Superfund site, New Mexico - Sample HSE6-05 | ecosystem: Environmental > Aquatic > Deep subsurface > Groundwater > Contaminated ... | reverse complement strand
ATATGATCTCTATAAGCAGACCACTTATAAGCGAACCTGATTTGATTACCAGACTAAAAAATGGTCAGGAAAAAGCAAGATGTACAAGTTGCAATAAGTGCTTTACGGTTGGGAAAAAGAGATGTATTTTTAACTAAAATAAGACGATAAGTTTAGTGCTAATTGAGACTATCCCAAATTCTGTGTAAACCTCCTAAGTTGGTGTAAAATAGAGAGGTTTCGTAGCTACAAATATACATGAAGCACTGTCGGAACCTCTAATAGCTGCACGAAAAAGCTTAGAAGATACACTCAAGGAATATACTGTTTTTGGTGTAGTGGAGAAAATAAAAAAATTGTAAAAGTATGAAAAATCTTGTAACCTAAGCGGTTACAAAATTTTTTGAATATAATTGTAACTAAAATAGTTACAAAACAACAAGGAGGATTTTATAATGAAAACAATTTTTGAGAAAGCAAATGTGGGAGCAATAATCTTAAAAAATCGTATCATTCGTAGTGCAACACAGGAGGGAACTGCTGATCAAGATGGGCACATTACTGAGAAGTTAATTTCTATCTACGAAAAGGTTGCGGCAGGAGGCGCAGGCGCAGCAATTACCGGCATGGTAGGGGTTGATGAAAACTCACGGGTTTTTCCACATATGGTAAAGGCGTACGATGATGATTTTGTTTCTGGATTAAGTAAGATAGTTAATAAAGTTCACACACTGGATTGTAAAATTATTATACAGTTAGCACATTGTGGTGCAAAAGCAAATCCCGATACTGGAAACAAACCGCTTGCTCCATCTGACTTTGTACTTTCTGAAGATAAATCAGCCAAAAGCATGACTAAAGAAGAAATACAAAGTGTTATTCATAGTTTTGCCCTAGCTGCTGAACGATGTAAAGAAGCAGGTGCTGATGGCGTTCAGATACATGGCGCACACGGTTATTTGCTCAGTCAGTTTCTTAGCCCGTTTTTTAATAAACGAAATGATGAATACGGAGGAGACATTTCTAACCGTGCAAAAATTGTATTTGAAGTATATGCTGCCATTAGAGAAAAGGTTGGAGAGGATTATCCTATCTGGATTAAAATTAATGGAGAGGATTATGTAAACGGAGGATTTAGTCTTGAAGAATGTTTATGGGTATGTTGTGAGCTAGATAAGTTAGGTATAAATGGAATTGAAATAAGCGGTGGCATAGGCGTTTCTCCTGAAAGCTCTGCCACAAGACAAATGTCAAGTTCTGATAAAGAAGGTGTGTTTGCTCAAAATGCAATGCAGGTTGCAGAGAAAGTGAATGCATCCGTAATAAGTGTCGGATGGTACCGCACGCCAGATATGATTGAAGAATGGTTAAATAAAGGTAAAATACAGGCAATAAGCTTATGCCGTCCTCTTATTTGTGAACCTGAATTGCCAAATATTTGGGGCTCAGGCAACAGAAGAAAATCAAAGTGTATATCTTGTAATAAATGTTATGATTTAAAAAGTGGATTTGGGTGTAAGGTTTTTAAATAATAATAAAATAAATATATGACAGATGCCTTTTACTCACAGAGTGAATATTGAGTTCACCGCGCTAACTGATATTGTAAATCAAACGGCAATCGAATATATATCACTTTGCCGACCGTTGATTCGTGAAAGTGATCTAATTAAACGTTGGTATGCCGGTGAACAAAGTGCTGCGAAATGTATTTCGTGCAGCAAATGTTTCCGCCCAGGCGGGACGCGCTGCATTTTTAATTTAGCTACTAAACCTAAAGGAGCAAGTAATCATGAATGAATCAGATAAATTAATACTTGAAGGCTTTGCGAAAACGATGGTCAATTTTATGTACATGTTTGACTTTGATACAACCCTGATACTTGCCAGTAAAGAGGGGGTTATCATCAGCTATCTACCCGGTAAAAATTTAAAGTTTGATGATGTCCAAGTTGGTAAGGTTTTACCTGCAGATGCCCCTGTCAATCAAGCCATCGTCGAAAATAAACCAATATTTCGTGAACTGGATTCCGCTAGGTTTGGTATAGCTTTTACGGTGCTTTGTATACCCGTTTGTAATCAAGACGGCGTGGCTATCGGAGCTTTTAGCATTAGCACGCAGGAAAAGCTACCGTTCTCAAGCATCGATAAAGGACTACCTCGGCGAAGAAGCTCAAGCTAAACTCATACAGTTTCTGTCAAAGCAATTCAGTGTATATACACCATATGCTTATATGCAATATTATTAAAATTGGAGTGATAATTTATGAAAGAAATAATTAGGAATGAGATTGTCAAGTATGTTTTAGAAAACAAGGAAAACTGGTCTACTGTAACTAATGATCGTTATTATGATGAACCGATCATAAAATTCGTTTCTGCTGATGATCCGCTATTTGCAGAGTATAAAGAAATTATTTATCCTGAACACCTTACTCCCAAGGAAGCATTTGAATTAGCTTTTGGAAAAGACACTTTTTCTGGCGGAAGCGTCATTAGTATTGTCTTGCCAATCAATGAAAAAATCAGAATATCTAACCGGTCTCAAAGCAAGGAGCCTTCAAAGGAATTTGCTTTATTCAATTCTTTCCTCTATCCATTTTTTGACAGTCTATCAAAACACATAGAAACGTATTTAAATAAACAGGGATATAGAACAGTAGCCCCGAGTTCGGCAGAATGGCACGTAATTAAACCATCAGGTTCAAATTGGTCGGAACGTCATGTGGCTTATGCTGCTGGCTTAGGAACATTTAGCCTAAATGAAGGTTTCATTTCAGAAAAAGGGATTGCAGTTCGGCTGACTTCCGTTGTTACCGAATTAAAACTTGCACCAGATAGCAGATCTGATAGACATCATACTGCGAACTGTCTATTTTGTAGTAATGGTACTTGCGGAGCCTGCATAAAAAGGTGCCCTGTAGGGGCATTATCCAAAGAAGGACATGATAAGATGAAATGCTGGAATTTTGCTTATGGCGAAGAGATGAAAAAATTATCTGCTTCCTATGGGGGAAACCCTGAAATAGCAGCCGGATGTGCCTTATGTCAGACCAATGTTCCTTGTGAATTTAGGAACCCTACATTAGCTGCTAATAGGCAGGAGAAGTAGCGGACTCGAAACCACTGAAAAAGATTAGCAGGTTTTCCCCAACATAGGTTCGAAATAAGATGTAACTGCTAAATTGGGGATGACTTAATGCTAAAACATCGACCGAAACAGCTAAGTCTCTATTCGATTCTCTATGATAAAATTCCAAACAATCATATTTTGAAAATGATAGCGCAAGCTGTCAACTTCAGTTTCATAAATAGGCTCCTGGAAAAATCGTATAGTAAAACCTTAGGCCGCCCGGCTAAAGAGCTGGAAATGATGGCGAAGCTATTGCTGATCCAAAAAAGAATGCAGTTTATTATCGATTTATGGATTCTGCACAAGTAAAAATGGCGGGGGATATCGGCAGTGACGGAAATTATGTAAAAGGTATCGAGGACTACTTGCCGACAGCTCAATATGAAACTGAAGAGCATAAAAGCATGGTGGTAATAATATTATTGAACAGGATCACCGATTCATTAAACGAAAGGTCAAGCGAATGCTTGGGTTTGGCAGTTTTAAAACTGCCGAAAAAACAATTTGCGGAATTGAAATTATGCATATGATCAGTAAGGGGCAGGTTGAAGAATTTCAATCTGCCCTCTCTGAGGTTCAATTTATAAACAAAATTATGGGTATCGTAGCCTAATATTCCAGTGAATAGATGAAATCTTTAGCTTGTGGAATATTTGCATCAGAACATTCAGGTACAACGAACACTAATATTATAATTTCGGACTGGGAGTGTTTCCATTTGAATAAGTTTCGTGACATTTTTTACCTCAGTTTTTAAGTTTGTGGTAAGATTATAGCATTGATTTATTTTTTGCACCAGAATCCAAAATAGTGGCAGAGTTATGGATAGTCATGCCGTTATTATTTATATGATAAAGAAACGTCAGTGAGCTTACAAGATATTGGAGATGTTAACATGAATATATTTTTAAAGTATATTAATAAGGTAATAGCAAGGGATAACTGTAATATTAATAAGAATTGCCCCTGCCTGAATACGACTTGTAAAAGACACGGTAAGTGTTGTGAATGTATTAACTTTCACCGAAGTAAAGATGGCATAGTATTCTGTATGCATGGCGAAAAAAATAAGTAATCTAAAGTCCGCACTAAAAACGGAGTAGATGGCGTTGTTCGTCAGACACCTAAAAACCAGGTACGTCAAGGGGTTAATTAAATAGTAAATATTTCTTTAGTTATTGACATATGTTTTAAAAAGATTTATGATAAATATTGAAAAGGGCATATGCCCATAATAAGCGAATGTATTGTTATATTTTGGAGTAGAAGGTGCATGCTTTATGCCAAGACCTAGAAAATGTAGAAAAGTTTGTTGTTTACCGGGAAGCATCCAATTTGGACCACTTGGCATGTCCTGGGATCAAGAATATTGCATTGTTATGACTGTGGATGAATATGAGACGATACGTTTGATTGATTTCGCAGGGTTTACGCAGGAAGAGTGTGCGGAACAAATGAAAATTGCGCGCACCACTGTGCAACGTATTTATAATAATGCAAGGAAAAAACTTGCCGAAGTCTTAGTAAATGGAAAAGTGCTAAGGATAGAGGGGGGAGACTATAAGCTGTGTGATGGTCTAGAACCATTTTGCACGTGCGGCGGCTGCCACAGACATAACTCTCCCAATAAACAGAAAGAGGATGATATTACTATGAAAATTGCATTACCATCGCGTCAAAACCTTATCGATGATCATTTTGGTCATTGCGAGTATTACACTGTTTTTACTATTGACAACTCTAGAAACATAGTTGATCAGGAAATTATTGAATCCCCGGTAGGCTGTGGCTGTAAATCAAATATTGCACAAACACTTTCTGCAATGGATGTTACAGTCATGTTGGCAGGCAATATGGGAGACGGAGCGCTGGGTGTTTTAAATAATTCTGGGATAAAAGTCGTACGTGGTTGCTCTGGTGACGTTAAGACAGTTGCTCTTAATTGGCTGGCAGGATCGCTTACGGATTCCGGCGACTCTTGTCATGAGCATGAGTGCCACAGTTAAATAAAACTTAATGGACATATTTTATGTAAATCCAGCATGTCAATTCATATTACATGCTGGATGTTTATTGATATCATGAGGATATCTAGAGATTGTTACTACTTTATCAGAAATTTATATCAATAGGTAATCTTGGCATTATTGCCAATGCCTAAACTTTTCATTTAGAAACGTCTCGCACTTTATATTCGCTCAGACTTCGGTTTGAGCGATTTTTCTGTTTAGGGGTGTCGGGAATAAATACACGACACTCATACTTTTACACGAAAGTAGAGGGGTATTTTGCGAAAAAGTATCGTGAAATTTTGAAAAGGACACCCCGTAAAATTTGGTAATTTATAAATGCCGCATGGGTATGTAATGTGTCCTATTTCAGGTGGGTTGCATGTTTTGGTAAAAATTAAAAGTGTGTCTATATGTTTGCTAAAATGGACACTATAAAACAGAATTAGTTGAAATCTAGGATATTAATCCTCTTTTTCATACTGTCTGTCTTGTAGGGCCCATTTTAATTCGTATTGGGTGTCTTTTTTATCAGAAGAATGGATGACCTGGATTCCGACGTCCATTGAACATAGTGGAGATTATTACTTTACAGCACGTCTGGATATGGCGAAACAACGATGAGAGTTAAGGTCTTTGATAATGAGGTTAATAGTAAATCTCACATAGCCTATTGACAACATCTATGAACAAGTAGTACGATACAAAACAATATCATGTTCGTTATAATAAAAATTAAAGCAAAGAAGGGGTCTATTTTGGCATATTATTTTAGTGAACCATCACACACTTTTGGCGAATACTTATTAGTTCCAGGATACTCTAGCAAAGAATGCATTCCAGCAAATGTAAGCTTAAAAACTCCGCTGGTAAAATTCCATAAGGATGAAAAACCAGCAATTACGATAAACATACCAATGACCTCCGCGATCATGCAATCGGTATCAGATGATAACATGGCGATTGCATTAGCAAAAGAAGGCGGTATATCGTTTGTCTATGGTTCGCAATCCATTGAATCGGAAGCGGCAATGGTGGCCAGAGTAAAAAATTACAAATCTGGGTTTGTTGGCAGTGATTCCAACATAAAACCAACCACGACTTTAGGAGAAATTCTTGCATTAAAAGAAAAGACCAGACATTCGACTATGGCGGTTACCGATGATGGCACACCGACTGGCAAATTAGTCGGTATTGTAACCAGCCGCGACTATCGGGTCTCGCGAATGAGCAAAGACATAAAAGCTGAAGAGTTCATGACCCCCTTCAGTAAGTTAATTTGTGCAAGTGAAGATACATCCTTAAAAGTGGCAAACGATCTAATTTGGGAACATAAATTAAATATGTTGCCCTTAATCGACAAGGATCAACGCTTGAAATACATGGTTTTCAGAAAAGATTATACGGATAACAAGGAAAATACAAACGAACTCATTGACACGAAAAAGCGCTATCTGGTAGGCGCGGGCATCAATACACGAGACTACGCTGAACGTGTACCAGCTCTGCTTGCAGCAGGAGCTGATGTTTTTTGTATTGATTCGTCAGAAGGATTTTCCGAGTGGCAGAAAATCACATTAGAATATATTCATAAAACCTTTGGTCCGGAAGTTAAAGTTGGAGCTGGCAATGTAGTTGATAAAGAAGGTTTTTACTTTTTAGCAAAAGCTGGCGCTGACTTTATCAAAGTCGGCATTGGCGGCGGTTCCATATGTATTACCCGTGAGCAAAAAGGCATCGGACGCGGTCAGGCAACCTCCCTTATTGATGTGGTTGCCGCCCGTGATGAATACTTTAAAGAAACCGGTGTCTATATTCCAGTTTGCTCTGACGGCGGTCTTGTCCATGATTACCACATGTCCTTGGCACTAGCTATGGGCGCTGATTTTCTGATGCTTGGCCGCTATTTTGCGCGTTTTGATGAAAGTCCTACGGATAGGGTCAAGATCAATGGAAACTATATGAAAGAATATTGGGGCGAAGGTTCAAACCGTGCGAGAAACTGGCAGCGCTACGATATGGGCGGAGACAAAAAGCTATCCTTTGAAGAAGGCGTTGACTCCTATGTTCCTTATGCTGGCAGTCTGAAAGACAACCTCAATGTTACTTTGAGCAAAATCCGTTCCACCATGTGCAATTGTGGATCACTTGAATTGGAAAACTTTAAGAAAAACGCTAAGATTACACTGGTATCTTCAACAAGTATTATTGAGGGTGGCTCACATGATGTTATTCTTAAAGATAAATTTTCTTTCGAATAATTTATTCATAAAATGATAAGAGGCTACCAACATATGTTGGTAGCCTCAGACTGTAGACATACAAAAAAGGAAGCTCCCATTTATGATATAATTTACATAGATGGGATTTTCCTTTTTATGTACAAGAAAAAGAATCGAGAAGCCTAAAGGCAAAGTAGTTGGTAAAAAATATTTTTTGTTTACCGTTACTTATTGCGAATTTGTTCGTTTTAAATAGTGTAAGTACCGTGGATGTTAGAGGTTATTTTGAATTGTTAGAGATTATTGATTAACAAGGAGCAAAAAAATGAAGAAAAAAGTTTATTTTACTTGTATACTTATGCTATTTTTTGCAGTTTCGTTAAATGGTATTGGTCGTGCCGAAAGCGTTAAGGCTAATTTCGAAGGAAATACGGGCACGGAGACGCTGGAGCTTGCAGTGTCTTCGGAAACGGCACAGGGACAGTTGGAATTGAAAAAAGCGTGTCTCAAGGCAACCGTTGAGGCAATTAAGCTGGAAATACAACGTTATCAAGGGTGGATTGACTGGAAGCAGCAGCATGGAGAACAAGACGAATTATCGGATTTACATCAATCAATGGAAAAGCTGCAGGCTGATTTGGAAAGATATCTCGCTATGAAACCAGAAGAATATGTTTTGCCGGGAAAAGCAACGGCTGATTCGGCTGTAACTACATTTTTGGATCAAAAATTTTTACCTGAAAAAATTACGACTACAGCTTGGGTGAGCGATAAGCAGCCGGGCAGTAATTCCATCCTTTATGTAAATGGTATGTCAAGAAGCGGGCCCTGGTATCATGCTGCAGGTATTTTAGACGATAATTATGCAGCGGCAAAGCCGGGGGTTAAATATCAGATGACTTTTTATACTGTTTATCCGCGGCAATACGGCTGGATGCACAGTGCTTACGTCTACATTGCACAAATAAATGAAACGGAACCTCAAGATGCCGCCGGCTATTTTCAGCAGGAAGATATAGCTACAGCCAAGCGTCGATGCACTGAATTTTCCCAAATGGCCTCCGAGGTAAAAAAAATGACAGGTGAAGTTTTTGCCTATGAGGGCATGCTAAACAACAATAATGAGCGTGTAAAGTGCAATACATATAGGGTGTATTTACTGGAAAATGAAGATGACCGCGCCGGAAAGTTAGTTCTGGATGCCAAGGAATCGAGTTTTACATTTATGCTTACTGAAAGCGACCTGAAGAAATATCCGCTGATGGAGTTTGTGTCTCCCTATGGAACGAAAACAGTGTCACTGAGTGATGTAAGTGATGAGCCGCTTACGATAGTTTTGGAGCGTAAAATGCTTTTGAAAAAACCGGCGATTTATCTGTACCCTTCACAGGCAATGCAGGTTTCTGTTAACCACAGCTTTAAAGGAAAAATATTAAATACATATCCTGTTTATTCAGATGGCTGGACAGTTAAGGCCGAGCCAAATGGAAATTTACGAAATCTTAAAGACGGAAGGGAGTACAAGTATTTATTTTGGGAAGGGTCATATTCATTCCCAAAAGAGCACTATCAATATACTTCAGGGTTCTATGTTAAAAAGGCTGATTATGTAACATTTTTACAGGAAAAACTGGCAAAGATCGGTCTGAATAACGATGAAATTAACGATTTTATTGTTTATTGGCTGCCAGCTATGGGCAAGTACAACAACTGTTTTGTTCACTTCAGTATTAATGACAATATTGACGGTACTTCCGTATTGGAAACAAAGCCGGCTACTGATACAACGATTCGGGTATTTATGGAATTTTCAGGTTTACAGCAACTGGAGGATCTAAAGAAACTGCCGCAGCAACAACTCCCTGTATTTGAAAGAAAAGGATTTACCCTCGTTGAATGGGGCGGTTCGGAAATTGGTGAAAATCATATAGAATAAAGGATAGGAAAGAGCAGAAGGAAGGTACGGGTAATTGCAAAAACTCCATCGCCAATTTCACAAGGCGATGGAGTTTTTTTGCTGTATACATATTTAATTCGTTAAGGATTCGGCCAGTTTACGCATTTCCTTCGGAGGCCTGTGATTTTTGAGCGTTACATCCTGTCCGAATTTTATTTATATCCCGTTACTTTTTGCCTTGTCCGGCGTTTATACAAGTAGGATATAGCAAAATTGGCAGGACAATACCATGCCAATTAGTTTAAAATGATAATAAGTGGTTAGATATTTAGATATCGGGCATCAAAAAAGGGGTGTACTGAGTTGGTTAATTATATATCACGGTTTGGGGAGAATAGGCGGGCCGGTGCGTTCTGCTACTTTGCTGGGCGAATGGGCCGAATCCGTCAGTGAAGGTAATTATACAGTGGTAAAATATAGTTGAATAAAGAAAAGGATGTTGATAGCTTTGAAACGTGCGCAGATTTTATTAACTTTTATTATTTTGATATTTTCAGTATCTATAGGTTCAGCCGCACTTGCCGGTCCGGGAAAATGGGATGAACATGCCGTGCCCGTGCCGCTTGAACGGGATAACGGGGTTTATTGCACTTTGGATGCGGCAACGATAAGAAGCACAGCCTGCCTTAACGAGACTACCTTTGTTGATGTATGGGTTAAATATAAATTGGATGAGAAGGCTTGGCAGCGACTTGAAATGATGCATGATGGTGAATTGTCCGGTGATGAGCTTAAGAATGTAAGGATTATCAAAGTCCGCTATCTGTTTCGCTTGGAAAATGCGGTTTCGGGCAAAGTACCGCTGAAATTTGAACTGGAAAGAAGATATGAAGGGGCCGATGGTCAGCTTATACGCTCAGATGGTTTTCGTGTACCTGATGCCAAAAGCAAATGGTATACTTTAGACACTACGGAACAAAAGGTATTATTGCGGTTACTGACCGAACCTAATTTTTATCACTCGGTGCCGATGGATATCGGCTTAAATGAGTATATGCTTCAATATAGTTGCAAGGGTGAAGGCACCTGCCGGACTTTTTCCGGAGAAAAAACAGGCGAGCGCCGTTTTATAGGCGATGGTGCTGACAAGGAAGGTTTTTTAGGGCTTCCCTGGGGAACAAGACTGGAAGACTGCAAAACAATAAACATAATGGGTTCAGTTAATCTGGGGGAGTATCAAGTTGTTTATACATACGATGGCATGGGTGATTTTAAAGATATAGTTGATTTACGTACGCCGGTATTGCTGTTCTTTGCTGGAGAACAGGGTTTAGTAATGCTAAACTGGCAGTATGAGGCTATGCATCCTTCCTTGGTTGAGTCAGCTTTACGGAATTCAAAGGGAGAACCAATAAATCGTGGCGGAAATCTGACCTGGAAGGTAAGTAATAATACCCGGTATGAACTAGGCGGCTACCGTAACGGCTATGTCGAAGGGCTTACGGTTATGTCAGAAGCCTTTTGGCAAAAAGAAAAAACATTATTTCGTTATTTATAAATAATGGAGGGTAAAAAAATGAAAAAATTAAGTATTCTTTTCCTTATCCTGGGTATGCTCCTGTTGTTATCCGCCAATACTTTTGCCGAGGTACCGGACTTACGTTTTACTTATTTGGGCGGAGCTAACGGGTTTAATTATTTTGCCTGGGAGTCTGATCATAGGCAAAATTTTAATAAGCCTGTTTGGATTAAAATTAAGCCGGATGATACCGGCCTGGAATTATTAAAACAGCAAGGCGGTTTGCCAGATAACAGTCTGGATATTGACAGTATTCTTTGCCGGATTGATATAAAAGCCGATATAAAGAATATACAAGTGACAGAGCAGATTTATTATGACGGGGCAGGCAATGTTATTGAACAAAATAATAACATTCAAGCAGTTGCTCCTTTTATTGCAAATCAATGTGTTTCTTTTTTAACGTCCTATTTCATTTATAAATAAAATTTATGCGAAGCGGAGACGAATTTGTAGCCAATGGTTTTGTATAAAAATACTACTAGGTGTATAGGAGAGGGTAAAATGTCCAAAAGAATCCTTTTATTAATGCTCAGCCTTTTATTTATACTATCAAATACCACGTTTGCGGCTAACTGGGTCTATTTGCAAAGGCAGGAAGGAACACGCTACGGTCCTTGCACCGAATATTTTGATACGGATTCAGTAATCAAAGAAAAGGACAAAGTCATCGTTTGGCTGCTTTGGGTAATCGATGAGACAAATAACCCATCTCACGATATCAAAAAACTCCTGTTTAAACAGGAAATACTGTTTGGGCAGCCCATGAAGCAGGGAAAGAATGAAATGTATACCTATGATGCAAAAGGCCAGGAGCTCCACCGGTATCAGTATACAAACCAGAATTCATACTTTTCTAAAGTGAGTCTCGGCTCTATAGAAGATAATTCCATAAGCAAGGTGTTTCTATATGTTAAAGAAGGCTTGGCTTCGGATACCGTTCAGCCGGAACATATTAGCGCCCCGGCTCCCGTGTGGTACAAAGCGGCGGATTTACCTGAAGGCGAGCTCTATTTAGATCTTACTTCTCTCATGGTGTGGCCACAGAATCCTCTTAATAAGCTTGAAGTGATGGCTAAACTAGTATGGAATAAACAGGCACTGGAGGAACGCAAGGCGGAACTGGTCGAGCTTAGTAAAAAAACTTACCCGCTTGCCTATGAAAACGTAAGTTATACCCTGTTTAGCTATCAGTTTTTAGCCGCAGAGAATAAGTATAGGATATTCGAAGTAACCGACTATAATGCTGATGACCGGAGAACTACTTTGCTTGACGGGATTACATGGCACGCTATTGAGGCGGACTCAAGAGAGCAAGCTGTGCTGCAAGCAGTCTTAAAATTATCGTCAAATAATACAGAAAAAAATTAAATACCATTGTATCAAATGACATCGATCCCAAGGATGATCTACAGATGCTGAAAGTTAGATATGAGCTAATGACCCATAGTTTAGACCATGTTTTTTATACTGAGGAAAGGGTTTATAAACAAGGGCTTTAGTTGTGTCTCTGGAGGATGATGTTAAGCTAGAGTGGCAGGAAGAATTTGAACAAAATTATTATTGCCCAAAACTAATTCTAATAGGTACTAGTGCGTCAGATGAAGTCAAGATTAGTGCAAACCTTGCTGGCGTTGAAATTAGAACGTTATCAGGTTTAGAAAAACTAACAGTTGATTTTGGCGAGGTTTATGAAATCGGTCAAAAAATACAAAGTTGGAATGATTTTTTAAAGTCGGGCAATCGTGTACTTCATGAAAGATCTACGTGGGTGGATAAAATATTTAATATGCTAAAAGAGGTGGTCGATAGTTTTGGCAATGATGAGATAACAATGCCAAAAAAACTGTATGAAACATCAAAAAAAGATGCTTGGATAGTAAACGAAAAAAATCCTTTCATTAATATTCCTATTTGGTATAAAGACATATCGATATGTGGTATTTATGAATATTTTGACGATAAGTTAGCATTTTCAGAAACAAAAGTATACGTTGATTTTAATATTGATGCAATCGGGAGAGAGGAAAATAAAGAACTTATTTTACAGATAGAAGAATTGGTTAAAAAGCTTTTGCTGGACAAGGGATATGAAGTAATTTGTTTTGAACATGGATGTGCAACTATTACCTTAGAACGGGAGCTATTGGAAAACAATAACAGTTTTAAGGAGAAGTATATACAAGTGATTAGTGATGCGATGTATTTGCATAATGAAATTGAAAATATCTTTGGGAAAAATGAGTAGTGGGATGTTTTACTCAAGGAACTCATGATATTTTCTAGCAGCGAAAGCGGCAAAAGTCTACGGTATCGAAATCGTAGAACCTGTCATCCGTGATGCCAAGCGTAATGCAGAATTGAATCAAGTAGACAATGTAGAATTCACAGTTGGTGATGCTGTAGACATTATGCCGCGAATGTTCAAACAAGGAATCCCATCGTCGTCGACCCTCCACGCGCCGGTTGCGCACAACAAGTATTAGAAACATTCGCCGCCATGGAGCCTAACCGTATTGTATATGTATCTTGCACCAGCGTCCTTGGCTAGAGATTTGGCGATACTAGAAGAGTTAGGGTATGTGACGAAAGAGATTCAGCCGGTGGATATGTTTGGGATGACTTATCATGTTGAGTGTGTGGCGTTGATAGAGCATAAGTAAGCAGTATTGGCGGGGTCACGCAGGTTTTTGTTAATTTTATAAGTGTGTTAATATGTTCGCGCATACGTCACTTTTAGGGGCGAACGTTTGTAGGGGGTCGACACCCCTAAACAAATACACGAAATTATGTACAAATACACGGAATTATGGGGGTATTTCGTGTAAAGGTATATGATTTCGTGTATTTGTGCGACACCCCCTCAAAATTAGATGATTTGGAGTATAATTAATCAGTTTTAGTGTGTAGTAAGGGGGGGGGAAGAGGCAGTAGCATTAATTACCGAAACACAAATAAATATTATCTATACTATATAGTGTGTTGAATGATATTAAATTGGTAAAAGAGATGCTTTGAGCGTATTGTTTATAACCAATTTTATGATTTCTAGCTTATGAACACTCTTTATTTCTAAATTTGAATTATTATTAAAAATATTATATGCAAATTATTTTCCTGAATTGTCGCATAACATAAAAAAGCATAAACTGTCGCTTACGGCACTTTATGCTTTAATTAACAATATCGATTATTTTCAATAATTTGATATGGTTCTCACATTTAGGACATATAAAATAATAAATCCATCCGGCGTCTTTCCTAATAGGTCGTGTTTTCCATCACATTCCCATGTGCCAAATTTTCATAAGTATCTTCATAACTGCAGTAGGGGCATTGTTTTTCCCGTTGGTTTATTCTTATCCCACTACTAAAATTACTTACATGAAAATAATCGCGAATACAAGCTCCATCTACTGTACCATTATCAATATAATAAAGACCTGTATATTTTATTCATTCTGGAGAATTCTCTATACAAGCCATTCATCTTCTTTACACTTAGATACTTCCCATGGAAAACAAGTAGATTCTGTACAATAAGCGCATGTTGATGACGGACGACTAAGAAAATCTAAAATTTCCTCAGCTGAAACATTTGTATGAATATCCATACAGCTGTCACTCGGTATATTCCAGCCAAATTTCTTATTGATATTGTATGAAAGAGCAGGCATACAGCAGTGGTATATTTTACCGTAATGTAAGAAGGTACAAGATTTTGCCCAACATTGTTTGAAAATATAATGTTTATCAGAATCGCCTGTGGCATTAATCATTTTCCCCAAATGATCCGCAATACTAAAATTAATTGGAATTTTATATTGATACGCTAATAAAGTATATGAAGATATTTTTTCTTTTGTTATCGGATATATAGATATGTGCAAGGTAACTTTATTCTTCTGAAGAGTTTCATAAAAACTAGAATTCATAGTAGGTAATAAAATTCCGTTAGTTACTATAAAAACCTCACTATCGGGGAAAATTTGGCATGTTTTTTCGGCAAATTCTGCTACCAGTGGATGAAGAAGCGGTTCACCACCTAAAATTCTAATTTTAGATATATTAGCGAAAATTTCAGATAAACGTTTCATATCTCTCTGAAATGTATCCATTGTCAAATAATTTTCGTCAGCAATTGGGCAAAAGTGAGTGCAGCCTTTGCAATTTAAATTGCAATGATCTGTCAAATTAAATTCTAAATAGGGTAGAATTTTATTAGAATCAATCATAGATCCACGCCCTTAACGTTAAATTCTCTTTCAGTAGTTTATTATATTCAATTGTCTGATAAGGGACCACTCCCAGGCACAATGACACCACCCAGATTTCGCATCCGTAGATGATACGGCGATCCCTATTAATCTTAGACTACTCTTAAGCAACAACAGAAAAAAGGTAGATTTGCTGGCTCGCGGCTCGCCTCCATCGGTCGATTTTCTTCAAGAGCATTATATTGATATAGCGAATGTAGACAGTTAAGTTGATTTTTTCGATATGATAAGTGTCCATATCCTCAGAAAGTTGAGGGTATGGGCTTATATTTTAGCCATCATAAGATTTTTTTCATCATAACTCATAGAAGGTTGTTCTGTCTGTTGACGCTACAAAGCGGAGTGTTTACAGCAAAGTGTCATAATACCGATTTTTTGCATAGTATATTACAAATAACTCTTTAAGAAGGAGTGATTTTAATGTCCATTATTAAATATAATCTATTTGCCACTGATAATAAGATAATGATCCCCTTAACACCCGACCCATGCGGACCAAGGACCGAGCTTTATATATGGGGGTTTGCTGGTGGTCTGTATGAGAAAGATGGAGTAGTTATTAATCCAGAGTTCGCTGTTGAAAATGGCTGTCAGTTTTTTGGCAATGCTAGCTTCCCTTCCCCGCGAATTGACATGGAGAGCGGAGATCGTTTGTTTATTACGTTAGTTAATCTTGGCATGAAGTACCGTCCAGATCTTCCCGATGTGCATTCCATTCATATCCACGGCGGTCATGTGGCTACTCAGCTTGATGGTGTTCCTGAAACATCGTTTGGCGTTCCTATGCAAATGGGTGATGGAATGATACCAAAATGTGCAACGATGAATCCCTCTGTTGATCCCAATCAAGCCATAACCTATTATTTTGTAGCAGAGCATCCTGGCACGTATTTTTATCATTGCCATCAAGAGGCTTCCGAGCACGTCCAGATGGGTATGTATGGTACTTTAATCGTCTATCCGTCAATGGAACAACTAAAAGATGCAGGAGTCCATATACCCCATGGATATACCAATAGGAACTTTGCTTATGCCGACCAATATACCTTCTTCAACAAGGAGTATGTTTTATTGCTTTCTGATATTGACCAAATATGGCATCAGTTTGTGCTTGAGGGTAAAAAGTTTTGTCCTGCGGATTTCAAACCAACAGCCTGGCTCGTCAATGGTCGTTCCTTTCCTGATACTCTTTTACCTACGGAAGTACCAGATAGTATAGGGGCTTACTCAATTCCGTCAGGATATGAATCCTATGTTCATGTAAAAACTGGAGAAAAATTTCTGATACGGTTAATTAATATGGGATATCAGGCTATACCATGGCATATCCATGGTTGGCATTTTCGTATCATTGGGAAAGACGCTCATCTAATGCCAGCTAATCCGATGGATATGAATTCACATATGGCCTTTACTCAACTTATAGGATCAGGAGAAAGCTATGATCTTCTCATCACCGCTGATAATAAAAAACCGTTGTATGGTCAATATATCAGTCAGGGGTTCCCTGGTATTATTAATTCACTTATGGAGCAGGTGAAAAATGCCGAAATTGCTTCTGGTGAACAACTTTGGCAAAATATACCCCTAGAAGGAACATTTACTGGAGATTGTCCTTATGAAAAACTTTTTAGCTTCTTTAACTACGGACAAAATCCAGATCAGTTCTTTCCACAATTTTATATCATGCATAATCACGATGATTATAAAGTAACAACTCCTAAGGATTTAACTAATCCCGAATCCGAAAATCAATGTCTATACCCGGGCGGACAACTCTGTTTTATACAAGTCGATGCTCCTGACCGGGCTCCTAGTCAATGCGTAGCGCTTTACGAGCTATGGAAACAAAAATTATGTCTCCCTTGATCACAATGACCTGCTTAACTTCTAATTAACTCAGAAGCTTGAAAACTCCTCAATAATTAAAGCTATATTCTTCAATCATAAAGACTTTTTGGGATATCATTATTGTCATTAATCTGATTGCCGTAAAAACTAGAATTACCGACAACGTTCTTAGGAATTATCCCTAAAACTAAAACCAACTATTTGTCATCTATTAAATAGCTGGATTCTATATCTGTAAAAAATTCCGGATTTAGGAGACATGGTTTATGGGTAATTTCATAAGTACGTTTTATGTTCGCTCAGACTTCGGTTTGAGCGTGATTTTGCTATTATAAATATGGTTCTTTCCAATGTTAGTTGATTTTGCGTTTTTTTTCAAGCCATAATAGTTTTTTATGCAACATATCAAAGCTATTACGGCCATACATAATTCTTTTTATAACTTTTAATTTATTCACGCTACCTTCTGCTAGACCATTATTGTAATCATATATAATAGCATTTTTGACCGCTAGAATATCTCTGGTTATTCCGTTTATAAATGAATTAATATATTTATTGTTGAGAGAAGATGCTTGGTCGATCCATTTATTAAATACAGTTATTGCTTTGCTTTTTAAAATTGTTCTAAACTCACAGACTAAATCAATTATTTGTTTGTATATTGGATATTTTTCATTTACTTTATTTATATTTTCAATAGATAATCCTTTTACCTCAATTATTGGCTTATACAATAGTTTCAGTAATTGCCTCCGTTCAACTAACGCAGTTGTACCACGAGAATCCTTATTGTTTATATAAATTTCATCAATTGATCTCTTTAAGCGAGATAAGGGTGACAGGGGGACGGCACTTTTTTGGCATATAATATATAGAAAATATGCCATACTCATACTAGAGGTGATATTATGGGTAGGCAAGCAAGAAAGATAAGTAGTTCGGGATTTTATTATGTGATGTTTCGGGGTGTAAATCATCAGCATTTATTTGAAGAAGACAGTGACTATGAGAAGTTTCTCTGGGATTTAGCAAATGAGAGAAAAAGAAGGATTATCTATTCGTCAAATTGAGCGCACTACAGGGATATCACGGGCAATAGTAGCCAAGTGCTAATTTAAAGTGACAATTTCGTCCCGTCCCCCTGTCACCTATGTGGAGAAAACCGTATTGAGGGTATTGAAAAATTTGGTCGGACATGGATGATACCTAAAGGTGCAGATAAACCAAAAGATGTAGAACTTAAAAGAAGAAATGAAATAACAGCAAGTAAAATCAAGCAGTAATCTCTCTATTTCTTTATAATAAATGTAGGGTGATTCAAACGAGGTGAATAGACGAATGTACGAGTGGCAGAGACAAATTCAAATAATCGTTGATGAAATTGACAAATGTATTAAAAATTATAATGATGAAGCCTTGACACTACGCTTTCTTTCTCGCAGGTTGGGTTATTCCGAATTTTATACAACGAGAAAGTTCAAAGAAATATCGGGTATGCAATTTAGGGATTATCTGCGGCATAGAAAATTAGCCTTTGCACTAAAAGAGGTTCGTGATAGTGAAAAAAGCATTTTGAATATTGCTTTTGATTATGGTTTTTCATCACATGAAGCTTTTACCAGAGCTTTCAAGGGAACATATGGTGTAACTCCAAGTGAATACCGAAAAAAGCCTAAGCCTGTCGTTCTTCGTACAAAAATAAACCCTTTCGACCGCTACTTTTTCGGATTTGGAGAGATTGGTATGATGAAATCTACAGATGATGTTAAAATTTATTTTGTAACCATTCCCGCACACAAATTTTTGCACATTAAAAACTATGAGAGTAATGGGTATTGGGATTTTTGGCAAAAGCAAAGCCTTATTCCGGGACAGGACTGCGAAACAATTTGCGGCTTACTCGATAGTATCAAGGGCAAATTGGATGACGATGGTGGGAGCGAATCTAACAGCGGGAGCGGTCAGATTATGGCGTACATTAATGACCCGGACGGCAGACTCTGCGATTGGGGTATTCCACGTACAGAGTGTTATGGTGTACGTCTTCCTTTTGATTATGAAGGTGAAGTACCACCACAAATGCTTATGATTGATGTTCCCGAAGCAGAGTATATTGTTTTTGAACATGGGCCATTCGATTATGAGCAGGAAAATCGTAGTGTGGAGGAAAAGATGGAAAAGGCAATGGCAACTTTTGATTTTGCAGGCACTGGTTATTGCTTTGATACTTCCCCCGGTAGAATAATTTACTTTTCATTTAATCCGGAGCGGTTTTGGAAGTATATCAGGCCAGTGCGGAAGTAAATAAAATCGACTTACTATCCACTATACAAACGCTAATGAAGAAATCAAAGGGGTGGATTGAGGGGAAAGTTTCTCCGTAATGAGTTAACTCTTTGTATGCGGCTAGGAACTTTTTGATTGCTGCAAAGAAGGACTCAAAAAAACGACACCCCTGCGTTGAGGGGGTAGAATCTTTTGGCAAAACGTATATTTTCGCGTAGCAGTATCGACTGTCTATCAAAACACATGTTGAGTGCGTATGTTTGATAGAACGAAAATAGCCAGTATTGGCGGGCTGTCGCAGGTTTTGGTGAATTTTAAAAGTGTGTTGATATGTTCGCGTAGACTTCGGTTTGCGCGATTTTTCTGTTTAGGGGTGTCGCGAACAAATACGCGAAATTATATTTATAACATATCTAACGACAATTCGAGACTAGAATGTACTCAGTTGCACGGGTAAACACTAAAGGGAAATACATGAGGAATTTATAGGTACGGTATGAATCAAATCAATAAAATTAGCCATGGCTGTTGTTCGTATGACATCTTTTCTTTGAATTACCATTGTTGCGCAGTAGCGTAGATGAGGCGGCAGTTCATAGCTTGTAACAATGCCCGATTGAATCTTACTTTCTATAGAAGATTTAGGCAATAAGGAAACTCCAATACCAGCCGATACCCCACCGATAATAGCTTCCAAAGATCCAAATTCAAATCGTTTCAAAGGTACGGATTTATTTTCCCACAGATATCGCTCTAGCAGTGATCTATACGAGCAACCGCTGGGGAAAGCCAATATCGTTCTATTTTTAATAGTCTCAAAAATATCTTGCGTGTGTTCTCCCCCTTCTGCAACAAGAACCATTTCTTCCATAAAGGCTTCTCTTTCCAGGATTTCAGGATGATTGACAGGTGCTGCGACAAATGCTAGATCGAGATTGTAATTCAGAATTTGATTGGTTAAGTATTCAGTTGTTCCAGCCTGAAGGGAAAGTTCAACCTTTTCATATAAAGAATGGAATTTTTTTAGCAGTGAAGGAAGGCGAATTGCAGCTGTTGTTTCCATCGAACCAATTCGAAGTAACCCTCCTGTTACTTCATTTGGATTCAACAGACGGTATAATTCTTCCATCAGTTGTGTAATCTTTAGCCCTTGTTCTAGAAAAATTTGGCCAGCGGGAGTGAGCTTCACTCCCTTTGTATTACGATAAAATAAATTTACATTTAGTTTTGCTTCTAGTTTACGGATGCGGGCAGTAACGCTGGATTGAGCGTAGCCAAGCTTTTCTGCAGCTTGAGTCATAGAACCTAGTAAAGCTATTTCACGGAATACTTTTATATCCTCTAAATCCATGTCAACCTCCATCGATAAATACGATTGCCACCATAGAAATTAATCGCTTCTATTAGCAGCTACTTTATTGTAACATAAATATATAATTTATGAGGAGGTTTCAAAATCGAAAATTGTCGTAGAACTTCTATTCTTCTCGGTGGAATTTGTGTACTGAGCTTGGCAATGGGACTTTCGCGATTTGGTTTCACTCCAATTATTCCACTAATGCAAAGGGATATTGGTGTTTCTGAATGGAATATCGCAGTGCTGGCTTCTGCAAATTATTTAGGCTATTTTATTGGAGCGTATATTTCGAGAAAATACTGGATTAGGGATCGTTTGCAAACCTGGTTAGGGGCAGGATTAGTTACCAGCATAATTCTCCTAATAACTATGTCATTAACGCTAAATGAATGGGTTTGGACCTTGCTAAGATTACTTGCAGGATTTCTAAGCGCAATTTTATTTGTCGTTGCTTCCAGCGTTACTTTAGGGCAAGGACGAAGTGATTGGGCGGGATATCTATATAGCGGAGTTGGTATTGGCATTGCTTTTACCGGCATAGTTGTGCCAATATTTGATGTTATAGGCGGTTGGAAAGCCTCATGGCAGGGGTTAGCACTGGGCGGAAGCATTTTTGGGATTGTCGCTTGGTATACTCTGCCAAAAGTATCGGACGCTGAAGTTGGAAACTCAGGACTGTTACAACCTACCAAGAGGTTGGTAAGGGACTATGCATGGTATGTTCTTCTTATCAGTTACGGCCTTGAGGGTATCGGCTATATCATTACAGCTACATTTATTGTGCAAATGATAAAAGCAATGCCGGAACTCAGTCATATTGCAAATCAGAGTTGGATATTAATTGGCCTGGCGGCGGCACCATCAACATATCTCTGGGCAAAATTTGCCCAAAAGACAAGTATAAAAGTTAGCCTAATGTTAGCTTTTGGGATGCAGGCTGTGGGAATTATATTACCAGTTCTTATTACCAACCAAGTTAGTACTTTGGTTGGAGGCGTTTTATTTGGTGGAACTTTTATGGGAATAACCAGCCTAACCATTACGTTAGCCTCCAAAATGAAACCAGAACATCAAATGCAGGCTATAGGAGAATTAACTACAGTATATGCTTTAGGACAAATTATAGGACCAATAGCCGCGGCTTATCTCCAAAAGAATGTTAGCATTTTAGCGCCTAGTTATTTTGCTGTATCGGTTTTAATAATGGCTTTTTTCGCGTTAATAACACTCAGACTGAAGGATGGTAGAGTGTAAAAGTGAAAGAGCACATGATGAATTCTATGAAAAATAAAATGGTGAATAAAACTCAGGAGGAATTAGCATGTTATCTGAAATATCAAACTGGAGCAGTATTAGAAAATTTGAAGTAAAACCAGTTGCAAAAGAACAACTAATTAGCATAATGGAGGCAGGACGTCGAGCTCCTTCGTGGAAAAACATTCAACCTTGGAAGTTTATTGCTATTGAAAAAGAGGCTGATAAGTTAAAACTGTCAGAGGCTTTTGCTATGGGAGCATTAATAAGAAGAGCGCCTGCTGTTATTTTGTGTGTCGGCCTATTAAAAGCGTGGGAGAGAAACAATCAACAAGGACGTTTAAAAGAGCTGCTCAAAAATTCCGGATTTAATATGTCCGATGAAGATATCTGTAAAACATACCTTGATTCGGAGTTAGCTCAGGCTTTGGCCAGAAAATCGTCGTCACTAATGGCAAGAACATTTGAGAATATGGGAATTGTTTATGGATTTATGATTTTAGAAGCAATGCAACAGGGGTTAGGGGCATGTATCATTGGTGAACTAGATAATGAATTGGTGGCAGTAAATAATGAAAAATATAATGAAATAAAGAAATACTTTGGTCTAGGTGATACTGAAATTATTACAGCAGCGATAATTGTGGGAATACCTGCCCAGAAAAGGGTCGTCAGTCCTCGAAAACCAGTAGCCGAAACTTATTCTTTTCATGGCGAATGATTGCCGTATTAGTGTGGTGGCACTAAAATAAATCAGAAAGGTGATGTCTAATGCCATACAGAAGTTTAGCTTACTATTCCCAGTTAAGACAACAGTAATTGAATAAAATGGCTTAATTTACAATAATTTGGTATGATGTAAATTAAGCCATTATTTTTATCTATATATGGTTAAAAATACCCCTACCCCTGGAATATCAATAATTAAATTCCAGTTGATCAAAGGCGTTATCCTGTGTCGATGAGATAGTCATCATGAGCATCGTATGACATCATTTCTTCTTCATCTTTACTGGCACTATCAAGTTTAGGTTTCAACATCTCTTGTCCGATAATGATGTGCGGATCTTGCCCAACATAGGCGCCGACAATGGATCAGTGAAAGTAATGAGGTACATTCTTGATGACTCTTGTAAGACAGTTAGCTCCCAGAAATACTCGGACTTTGCCTGTTCGGATTATTAGGCTTGAAGGTGTTGATTTTGTTAGGCGTAAGAGGCTTTTCTAAAAAGGCAGGCTAAACTTCTGGATTATAGGAGAGTATTCATGAACCCATCTCATGATTGTTGTATGAGTTAGGTTCAATCCTCGTTCTTGCATCATCTCCACAAGCATTCGATAGCTGATTGGATACTTTAGGTACCAGCGAACGCATAACATTACAATATCGGACTCAAAATGTTTCCATTTGAATAGGTTTTGTGACATTTTTTACCTCAATTTTCAAGTTTGTGGTAAGATTATAGCATCGATTTATTTTTTGCATCAGAACCGCCTAGTTTTCTTTAATTGTTAGAAAATATAAATTTTTAAAAAATACGTGGGAGTATTTCCGTGAATTGGACATTAATCGCAAGGACATACTATTATACATTAACGATGTGGGAGGGCTTGCCTTGAGTAATCAAGTAATACATTGGTCTATGCTAATTGTGCCGTTGCTTACTTTGTTTTTTATGAAAAAAGAAGAAATTAATCGATATGTTCCCGTTGCCGTTTTTGCCACGGTTTTGACCATGATAATTCTCGATATAGGTATCACATTAGGGTTTTGGGTTGTTCGAGAATCAGTGTTTCCCTTCAATGAGATATTTCCTTATTATTTGGGCACTATGCCTGTATTGGCAATGTGGGTTTTTAAATTTACCAATGGACGCTTCTGGGCATACATGACTACTAATTTGATTTTGGATATTGGGTTTAATTTCTTCTTGCTTGATTACTTTCTCCCTATTAGAGGAATGTTTAGCTTTGTTGGAATTTCACCCTTACAGGGTTTAACAATCACTCTAGCCCACGCGGTTTTGATTTATGGATATCAGATGTGGCATGAACGGGTATTCTCCCTTCGTGTTAAACAGACTAATACCCCGGTAAAACTACAAGCGGCAGCAAAACCTCTGCCCGAAGAAGAGAGTGATAAAGAGTAGACGGCGCAAAGCCGTCTATTTTGTGGGTTCTGGTGCAAAAATAAAGCTGTGATATAATCTTACCGTAAACTTGAAAAATGAGGTAAAGAGCATGTCACAGCATTTATTTAAATATAAGCATTTTGAATCTGAAATTATATTATTGTGCGTTCGCTGGTACCTAAAGTATCCCCTCAGTTACAGAATGCTTGTTGAGATGATGCAAGAGCGAGGATTGAAATTAATTCATACAACGATTATGAGATGGGTTCACCAATATTCTCCGATGATTGATGAAAGAGTAAGAAAGCACATTAAACCAACCAATGACTCTTGGCGAATGGATGAGACTTATCTGAAAATCAAAGGTAAAAATGCATATTTATATAGAGCGGTAGATTCTAAAGGGAAGACGATAGACTTTTTTGTATCTGAACATCGTGATAAAGATGCCGCGAAGAATTTCTTCAAAAAGGCTCTAAAAGCCATACACAATCAGCAACCACGGGTAGTAACAACTGACAAGTATGGTGCAACTGAAGTTGCCATCAGTGAAATGATTTATAGTGGGATCTTTTCTGTCAAAGCAACGATTAGACAAATAAAATACTTAAACAATATTATTGAACAAGACCATCGGTTTATTAAACGAAAGATCAAACCAATGCTGGGGTTCGACAGTTTTGGAAGCGCAGAAAAGACAATTTGGGGAATTGAGATAATGCATATGATCAGAAAAGGGCAGGTTGAAGAAATTGAAGGCACTGAAAAACCTACGATTATAGAGTGGCATTCAATAACTGTATAAAAAAAGGACGGCTCCAAATTCAAATCTTGAATTTGGAG
>Ga0074193_1001691_pt1 | contig 24848 bp, 20 predicted proteins | sample EPASupsiteHSE605_FD_64523 | JGI IMG/M metagenome (GOLD analysis project Ga0074193, IMG submission 64523) | Bioremediated contaminated groundwater from EPA Superfund site, New Mexico - Sample HSE6-05 | ecosystem: Environmental > Aquatic > Deep subsurface > Groundwater > Contaminated ... | reverse complement strand
TCTTGCCGGTATTATAGCGCAAGTCGCTCAAAAGAGTCAGACTGTCAATCGCGGTTTGCTTGCAGTCATTATTTTCATCCGTATGCTTTTTGATGGTTTCAACAGCGAACCTAAGGCTGTTGGCATCAAATCCGCCGATATTTTCCTGAACATAGGCCACTATTTTCCGGGTGGCTGTTGCCGGATCTTTTTCAGCAAAAAAGGCTTGAAGATTTTTCTCGATAGCCTCGCAAGCCGCATTGGATATAATCGGCTCCGCAACATCACAGATTTCTTTATCCTTGGTAGTTTCAATTACCCGGCCGAATTTATCAGTACAGACGAGCTTTTTATTGCCGCTGGCGTCGCCGCTATCCTTCAGGCTGAAGATAAAGGAGCCGCCGTCTGTATAGCTGCCGCCGCGGGCATTCCAATACTTGTCTGCAATGGGCCGGAAGCGGTCATCTTCCCGGGCGAGCGAGATCAGGGTAGCATCAATGGCCTGCTTTTCCGAACAGATCAGTCCCACCTGCACTTCGCCTTCCTGCAGGGCAAATACCTGAGGACGCAGCATGGCGGTATCGGTAATGCCGATTAGCTGGAACTGGCCATCCCGCACGTCATTTCTGGCGATGATGAAGAACCACGGACCGTCGGGTGAGGCGCCCACATGATGCGTCTGAATGGCTTTGTATATCTGCTGCTTTTCGGGAGGCAGCATATCGAAGTCCATTTCCGAGGTCGGCGCCATGGTTTCAATCATATATTCAAGCGGATATTTGTATACGCGGTTACACAGATCAAGCAACAGGGCCGCTTCCTCGGTATCTGTCAGGAACAGGGGCTGGTAATTCCTCTGTTTCAGGTATTCATATATTGACTGGTAGTTGGCGAAATCGCCGTTGTGCACTAACGCCTCGTTCAGCGCGCTGAAAGGATGGCAACCGCCTGGATGCCAGACACGTCCGCGTGTGGGATAGCGCTGGTGAGCCAGCCAGATATGCGCCTTGAAATCATCCAGCTTGTAATAACGCACCACATTCTCGGCATACCCCACAATTTTTAAGATCATCATATTGCGGCCATGTGACATGACAAAGGCTTTTTTCTCGCCCAGCGCGGCATAATAGCGCGTATTGATCGTGAAGCTGTTCTGATACACAAACTCATCTTCCGCATCGCGCCGTTCCATGAAGGTCAGACCCTTTTCCTGAATGAAGGCATCCAGTACATCGTCCTTGACGCGCACAAAATAGCGCATGATATCCGGCGGTCTTACTTCCAGGCCAATGGACTGATAGTCACCGATGGTGTCAAGCTTTTCGGATTTATCTATGGTAAAGTTCGGTTTGATATAGGTCTCTTCGATCTCTGCTGCCACGCTGTTATCAAGCAGGGCAATGTGGAGCATGTAGTCATTATCCAAGACCTGGCGGGAAACGCCTAAGGCTTCCGGTACAAAACCGACTGCGCCGATGCCGCCGCCTTTGCCGTTGCCGCGGTTGTGCATCTGTGCCGAAGGCTCAAAAATGTTTTTTCCGGTAACCGGAATTGAGCTGATAAATCCGGTAACTCCACAGCCGCCTTCCTCTTCCGTGTTAGGGACCAGCGGCGGTACCTGACGTAAAAGCTCACTACGCGATTCTAATATTTTGTCAGCTTTATCCATGTTAATCCTACTCCGTTCATTTACTGTAATCGATATGTTCCAGCAGGTCTGTACGGCCTACAAGTTCTTTGACACTCTTCATGCCGAATTTCTGCAGAATTTCTACCAGCTGATAATTCCAGGCATGATACATATTCGTTAAACGCTGGGTAGCCCATTCTTCGGTAAATAGATCCGCCAGTTCAGCATCGGTTGAGGCGATACCGCGGGCGCAGCCGCGACCGGATTCACAGTTGCCGCAGCGCACACATTCTAAAGAAACCATTTCCGCCGTGCCGATTACCGCACCATCGGCGCCTAAGCAGATGGCCTTGGCCAGGTCGTGCGCAGTGCGGATGCCGCCCGAGGCAATCAGGGTTACCACATCGCGGGCGCCTTCGGCCTTTAAGAAATTGTGCACCTTGGCAATGGCGTACTCAATGGGCATGGCGATGTTTTTCTTGGCTATATCCGGCGCTGCGCCGGTGCCGCCGTAGCCGCCATCGATATGGATGATATGGGCGCCGGCATAGTAGGAACCGACCGCCACCATGTCCACATCATTGGGCGTGGAAACTTTAACTGAAACGAGGGCAATGGGGTTCATCTGCTTGATCCAGTCGATATGCTTCTTGTGGTCTTCAATGGAATATACCGAGTGGAAAGGAAACGGTGAAAAGAGGGAGGTGCCTTTGACTGCCTCGCGCATTTTGGCAACACCTTCAGTATTCTTCTCGCCCAAGAGGTGGCCGCCCAAACCGGGTTTGGCGCCCTGGGCGTATTTGAATTCGATGATTTTAACGCGCTGGATGGTTTCTTCCCGCACGCCGAACAGACCGGTGGCAACCTGAGTTATGACATGATCATCATAAGGCCTTAAAATATCCGGGTAGCCGCCTTCTCCCGTGCAGGTAAAGGTATTCCATATAGCCGCGTTGTGGGCCTTGGAGACCATGGTCGACAGGCTGACGGATCCGAATGACATACCGCCGCCATAGACCGGAGTGGAAATGACCACCGGCGCTCTTCCGTCATTGCGGCGGTTGAGCTCAATGGCGGTTGAGATCTCGGACTTGTCCACCTTGGGCGGATTGGCCGGGAACTTTAAGCGCAATTTATCAAAGCCGCCGCCGGAGTTGCCCACGTTATATTCAAGGTCGGTACGCTCTGGCGGATAGCCTGTCTCGGCCATGATCCAGGTGCCGGTAATCATGTCGGCGGTCCAGCGGTAATCCCCCAACGTTTCATACATGGGATTGAGCGATAGGCTCAAAGCCTTGCGCGGACACTGGGCAAGGCAGCAGAATTCCTTGGACTGGCATTCAAAGCCGATGCATTTGTAATCGATGGGCGGATTGACCCTGTTATGCCCTTCCGGCCGTTCATGCACGCCATACGGACAGGTCTTGGCGCAGGTACCGCAGTTGATGCAGTCATTCGACCTGGTAACCTTGTACTTGGGCACCTTGTGTTTAAACCGGGAAGGCATCTCTTTAATTTTTACTGTTGATGGTTTCATATTTCTATTCACCCATTTTCTTATTGTTGTTTAAATAATTTGCCGAATGTTTCCTGGTCGATCTCTTCAAAGAAGATGGCCCGGCCAGTTTCTCCGCGCAGCCGTCTGGCTTCGCGGATACCCATGGCGCCCATGACCTCAAGCAGCTGGGAATGCCATGCGACCATCAGGTTGACAATGCGTTGGGTAATGATATCCACTGATAATTTTTCGAGGCCGTCCGGCAGAAGCAGTAACTTTTCCGGCTCTTCGTATAAACGGGCGCCTAAGGCGATTAACAGCGGAATATCTATCGCCGTCAGATCGCCGCCGCAGAGCATTGATTTAGGCACGTGCTCGGCCATCGCCATACCTCCGGAGAAGATCAGGGTGATTTCATCGCGGATTCTCTCCTCGACCAGCTTCAAGTGGATGGAGCGGATGATATCTTTCATCAGGCGCGGTTTGAAGTTAGCTTCCTTGTCTTTGTTTATCTCCAGGCCACGATAATCCGCCACGATATGGATTACCTCGGCGCCGCTGTTTACCAGCTTGGATACGATGCCTTCAATGCCGCTGGTTGCTGGAACGCGGACAATGGTTACCGCATTGCTGATATTTTTGATGCGCTCTTTTATGGCTGCGAGTTTATCCGGCAGGGCATCGGTATAATCAATGGCGACCAGACGGGCGTTCTTCAGAATGTCCGCATATTTGTCAATTTCACCCTCGGTAATGAACGGGATGATATTGGCGCTGTAAGTTTTAAGCTCTGGCTTAATATCCGCCGCCGGCAAAATAACGCAGGTGCTGATCTGGCTGGCGGCCTTGATCAGAGCAAGCATAACATTCGGGCTTAATTCCACCGGTGGTATATCAAAGAGAATAGGAATAGGGATATCAACGGTGGGATGCGGCTGCGTCAACAGGCGGCCTTCGGCGTCAAAGGCCAGATGGTTGTGCTTGCGGCCCAGCTCCACACCGGTGCTGATATATTCCCGGCCGTGAATTCCGTCACGCGTGGGGCGCACGATTTCCGACATGTCGGTCCACATGCTGTCAAAGCCTGCCCCGGTAAACGGCCCGCGGTATCCGGCGCCGGTCACGGGAACCTTGCCGTCTTCGGCCTGCTTCCAGAGCGTGAGGAACATGTCCGCTTTCCAGTAGGAGCCACTGATATTGACAAAATCCTGGTGCAGGGATTTTTCCAGCGCTCCGCGCGGGCATTCCTGAATGCACCTGAAGCAGTTCCGGCACACCACCGTATTGGGGTCCGCCATTTTGCGCCGGTCGTCTTTTCTGCGCTTATGGGCTTCATAGATACAGACCTTGGTGCACTTTCCGCAGTTAATGCAGTTTTCTCCCCGGGTGATTTTGAACTTATAGAGATATTCCATCTCCAGCGGGGTAACTTTTGGTTGAATATGATATTTCTTCGGCATAATCTTTTTCCATCTTTTCTTTATAATTTTTGTACTTTAGGAACTTATGGTACTTGCCAAATATTTGACAAGGATTAAGGAATAAAGTACTGAGAGCGCAGCCCTTGAAGCTATGCTTCCTAGGGATGCGGCCTACCCCTTGCGGGTAAAATTGCTGTCTATTGGAACTGATTGCAGAGCAATTTTCTTGCACTATCAGAAAGTATAACTTTTTTGGTAGATAGTATAAGTGCAACCGCGACTTCCGCTGTCGCCAGAGGCTCACCCTGCGGGTACTACTGGTGTTCGCTTCGCTCACTATTAAGGTTGCGGCGCAAGCCGGGTTTTCTTTATTGTTTGGAATTAACCCTTCCTGTCCACCATTTCCCAATATTCCTTGCTTTGATCAACTTTTTTCAGGAAATCGGCAATCTGTGCATCCGGACGGCCGAATGTCCCTTCAATCCTTTTTTCCAGCGCATCCCAGAGCATCATAAGCTCAAGGTTGGTCTGGCATATCTCTTCACAGGCCTTGCAGTGCATGCACATGAAAGCTTTGGCTGCTTCTTCCGGGGTTATGTTCTTGCCTTCCAGCAGTTTTTTGGCCAGCGCGACCTTGCCCTTGGCTGTTATCGCTTCATTGCCGGTTACCAGATAGGCCGGGCATACGGCTATACAGTTGCCGCATTTGGCGCAGGCATGTGTGCTGAGTTCGACATCAAGGCTGTCGAGCTTCTGGTCTTTACCGAAGATCATTCTGACCACCCTGCCGGTGACTGGTGCTAAGAAGATCATCACCTGCATGCTTATACCTAAGAAGGTGGGATTGAACATCTGGGCTGGAATGTTAAAGAATTTGGATTTTATCGCAAAGAACTTGCCGGGATTCATGATATTGTTCGGATCAACCTTGGCTTTATAGGCCCGGAGTTCCTTCTGTTTGCTTTTGCTGTATAAATGATTGATAAAAGAGGCATTCCAGATGCCAAGGCCATACGGTTCCGCGCCCATGTTTAAAGCCGTCTGGGTCAGCATCGGAACCAGGGCCATATTGAGAGAGTATTTCAATTTTCTTGAGTCGCACAGATAAGGGGTCATCACGAGGGCGTGTTTTTCGTCCAGGATGTAGGAATCAATACACACTTCCACCCCGAAAGCCGTCCCCATTTTTTTGGCCTTCTCAATAAAGGCGGCGACCTTCTGGATGGGGATAATGGTTTCACTGGTCAGGATGCTCGGACCCAGGCGTTTGGCTTTGGCGCCAAAGAGACGCTCGTTCCATAAATAGCTGGCCACATAACTGGGTGCTTCATCAATGTCGGCCATTTGTGACAAAAATGTTGCAAATTTCTGATCATCATCCGCGCTGCTCAATTCCACCAGAACAGCGGTACTCTTTTTAAATACATTAGCGTGCATGACCTCATTGGTATCGCTCATATGGTTTTCATCCAGGAAGCGGATGACATTCACGCTGATGTTTTCTATCTCTTTACTGTTTACAAAGCGATCAATAAAAACAAAGGCTGCATACTCATTTCTAAAATAGAGCAGGTGCGAAAAAGACGCCGGCGGTGTTGGTCTAAGGGTGAGGGTTATTTCCACGATGATGCCGAAGACGCCTTCGGTAGAGATATAATAGGCAAATTCTTTGTCAGCCGGAGTCAGCGTTTTGGATTCACCCGAGGCGGTCACCACGGTCATGGACTGGATTTGTTTTGACAGGTGGCCATAGCGGAAACTGTTGATACTGTAGCCGCCGGTTGCAATCCATCCCGCCACTGTGGAAAATTTGCTTGATGGATAAGTCATCAAGGACAGCCCCTGCTTTTTTGCCACGATGTCTATATCGCTCCAGCGCGCACCCGCTTCAACTCGGGCGGTCTTTTGTTCCGGGTTGATTTCGATGATTTTTCTGAAAGGAGACAGATCAACCACGATCCCGGCCTTGGTGGGGATGACGCCGCCAAATCCTGATGAAGCGGCTCCGCGTGGTATAACCGGGATATTCTTCTCATTGGCAAAGGCTAAAACCTTTTTGATTTCTGCGACGTTTTTAGGCTGCACCACGAAAGATGGTTGCGTTTTAAATAACAGTTTGGTCATGAAAAAGGGTACGTCGCCGATGTCATGGCTGTACATCTCTTTCTCTTCCGGTTTGTCGATAATTTTTATATCGCCTGCAATTCTTCTAAACTCTTCTATTATTTTCATATTGTCCCCATTTCCCAAGCTGGCCTCACCTGCCCTTAGTATTAAATTTTATGTTCCATAAAAGGCAATAAAAAAAAACGCCCTAAGATATAGTTTAAGCATGATTACTGCTACAACCTAACTTAAGGACGCCGTTGTCCATAAAATATTCATTTAATCCAAGTCAATTGATCAATCTAGCTTTCGACTTTATTTTACATGCATAATATTGTTAATACAATAGGTACATGAAGAAATATTGTATACATTTTTGATGGATACCATGCCGCAAAGTACCTGTAACAGGATTTTGCCGCCCTGCTGGACCTATGCAACAAGCGGTTATTAAAAGGCTTCAGGCAATTATTACCCGGTATTCACGCATCCAATGGATTATAGCCAGACAGAAAGGCCTCGTTTCTGAGATGAAACAAGGCCTTTTTTGAAGGTCTGAGCCAGGGAACGAATTCCCTGGCCTCTTAAACTATAAATTCAGCTCTATTTCTAGAATTTGGTCAAATATTGAGCGACCTCCCAGGGTGACACCTGGATATTGTAATCCTGCCATTCCTCAAGTTTGCCTTCGATAAATTTCTTATAGATGTGTTCACCAAGAGCGCTCTTAATTAACTCGTTCTTCTGTAACTCCTGCAGGGCTTCCAGTAAGCTGCCGGGCATACTCTCAATTCCCAAAGCTGCTCTTTCATCATCTTCCATTTTATATATGTTGCGATCAACAGCAGCAGGGCAAGCCAAATTGTTTTTAATTCCATCCAGACCTGCAGTTAACATAACGGCCATCGCCAGGTAAGGATTACAGGTGGGGTCAGGATTTCTAACTTCAATACGGGTACTTACGCCTCTCTTAGCTGGAACTCTGACCAGGCAGCTTCTGTTGGCTCCAGACCAAGCAATATTTACAGGAGCCTCGTAACCTGGGACTAACCTTTTGTAGGAATTTACAGTAGGATTAGTTATTGCTGCAAATGACCGGGCATTTTTAATAATACCGGCCATATAGCTTCTAGCCGTTTCACTAAGTTGATCTTCACCATTAGGATCATAGAAACAGTTTTCTCCATCTTTAAATAATGACTGATGGGTGTGCATTCCAGATCCGTTGATGCCAAAGATTGGTTTAGGCATGAATGAAGCATGGAGTCCATGTCTTTGTGCAATAGATCTAACCACCAGCTTAAAGGTCATGATTGCATCTGCTACATGCAGGGCATCACCATACTTGAAATCAATTTCATGTTGTCCCGGAGCCACTTCGTGATGAGAAGCCTCAATTTCGAATCCCATCTCTTCCAGGGTGGTATCCATATCCCGGCGGGCATTTTCCCCAAGATCAAGCGGTGCAAGGTCAAAATAGCCAGCCTCATCCTGGGTCTGAGTAGTAGCGTGGCCTTTTTCATCTGCCAGGAAGAGGAAAAACTCAGCTTCAGGTCCAACATTCATGGTATATCCCAGATCCTGGGCTTGCTTGAGAACTCGTTTCAGGTTATTACGCGGGCAGCCAGCAAAAGGCGTACCATCGGGATTGTAGTTATCGCAGATAAAACGGGCTACTTTTCCATTGGATGATCTCCACGGAAAGATAACGAAGGTATCCAGATCCGGGACCAGGTACATATCTGATTCAGATATGTCGAGAAAGCCGTCAATGGAAGAACCATCAAACATTATTTCCCCATCCAGAACTTTTTGCAGCTGACTCACTGGCACGGCTATGTTTTTCATAACTCCCTGAATATCAGTAAACTGCAGTCTTAAAAACCTTACATCATTTTCTTTAACCTTTTCAATAATATCCTGCTTAGTATACTTACTCATGCTTATCTCTCCTTATCTATAATTTCATTTTCATTCGCAACAATGATTGCTCGGGCCAGGTCTTTCATGGATATTCCCCGGTTCATGCTTTCTTTCTGCATTGATCGGTAGGCTTCCGGTTCGTCAATTCCCAGCTTTTTCATTAATATCCCCTTAGCTTTTTCTACCCCTTTACGGGTATTCAGGCTCTCTCTCAATTTACCTACTTCTTGCTTAATAGAGTTGAATCTGGTCTGGTAAAGAAGGCAAATTTCTATTACCGATAGTAATGTTTCTTCGGTAAAGGGTTTATCAATATGGGCTATATCACCCAATTGCCGTGAATGAGAACCATCTACCAGTACTAGGACATTGCTCAGTTCATCACTTTCTAATATACCAGCAATTTCCTGAGTGCTTCCTCCTTCCAGGTTGGAATCCATAATGACGAGGTCAGGCAACATCGTTCGGGCTTTTCTCAAAAGATCAGGTGCATTGCGTGCTTCAGCTTGCACCAGATAACCAAATCTAGTTAATAAATCCTTTAATGCTCGTCTGCTGTTGTCTTTTCCATCGGCAATTATTACGGTTGCTTTCGGCACAATTCATCATCACCTGCCTTACATAAAAGGGGTGCCCGGGATATGATCATATTTTAATGACCGTTTACCCGGACACCCTCGCCCATCTGATCTTATTATTTTTTACAAACTAATTATATAATATACATTTAATTTGACAAGGAGTTTTATTTGATAATACTGTATACCCTTCCCAAGGTTTAATTCTCACTCTATTTTTTCCGCAAATCCTTAATGTCAGCCTTGTTTTTCAAGTCTTCCAAGTAGGTATTAAATGCCTTGTCTTTCTGGTCAGTTTCTATTTGTTGTATTAATTGAGCCTTTACCTCGTCAAAAGACAATTGTTTGGCAGGCTTCTTGTCACCAGCTTTAATAATATGATAACCAAATTCAGATTTTACCGGTTGAGGACTTAACTGCCCTGGTTGAAGAGCTAGCGCTGCCTGCTTAAACTCAGTCACGAAATTTGTGCTCTCATTAACCAGGCCTACATCACCGCCCTGATCTTTGCTGCCGGTATCAGTTGAATATTCCTTCGCCAAACCAGCAAAATCTCCGCCTTGCTTGATTTTATTAATTACTTCCGTGGCCTTCTGCTCGCTGTCCACTAAAATATGATATATCTGCATTCCACCAGGATCTTTGAACGTTTCTTTGTTTTCATTGTAATAAGTCTGCGCTTCAGCATCGTTTACCTTGATACTAGCTGTAACTTTATCCTGGAGCTTTTGGTATAATTGACTAGTCTCAATTTCTGACCGTAATTCTTTTTCCGTTATTTTCGTTTTCTCTAAGAATTTTTGGTAACCATCTGTTCCACTACTATTTAAGGATTGTTTAAAGTTATTGAAAACAATGTCAATTTCCTCACTGCTCACCTTTATATCTTGTTTTTTGGCCTCCTGATGTATTAATTTCTGCATTATCAAATCATCAAATGCCGAATTTTTAATATTATCGATAAGCTCTTTGTCTTTTTCCTCGTCTAATGCCTCTCCTTTTTGGTCTTCATAATTGGCTTTGATCATAGCAAAGCGCTGGTCAAATTCGCTCTGTTTTACCTTTTCACCATTTACTTCTGCAATATCAGCATCTGACTTCTTTTGAGAACATCCAGCTATGAATAAGATCAATATGCACATCAAGATTAGTATGTTTCTCTTTTTCATTATTTACCTCCTTAAAAATGTAAACACTGCTTCAGATTATATCACAATTATAGAATTGGCTAAACCATGAGCAGACGTACCCCTGCCTCAGGCTGCTGATAAATATCGGTCTTCAGTTTTTTTTGACAAGCCATCCAGGGGTTTCTCCTTAAAAGTATAGTTACATTTTACTTATTAAATTTTCTGAGTATTCCTATATTAGAATTATGTACTATTTAGCTATCAGATGTGGTTTTTGAATACTGGCGGGCATGGTGGGAAAATTCATATTAACTGATATGGTATTGTTATCAATAATCTGTATGTCTATACGATTGCTTTTAAATTTGACAGGATTTATTTTTACTAAATTAGTAGTCTCAAAAATATGGGAACTAAGATCAAAGTGTGATTTTATATTTAATTTTAGATAATTGGCTTTTTCAAATAATTCAATACTAATAATATAGGTATTCTCTTCTACCCAGATATTCAACATATCTACTATCTTAAATAGAATATTTACATCTTCTTCAGAAATACTAATTGGTAATTTAAAAGAATCCATAACCATAATTAACTTGTAAGAATTAATTTCGTTGCGTAAAAATGACCAAAATCTATTATATATAACATCCAGATTACTGCTCCTTGAAGGCTCGACCGTTGTTGTACAATTTTCAACAATATCTTGAATCTGTGCTAACTCCTTGGATATTATATCAATGTAATCTTTCTGATTTTTAGTTGGTTCTTCAATAAGTTGGCAAAAACCTCTTGCACTTGTTAAAGGATTACGTATTTCAACCAGAGACCCAATAGCCAGATGCCCTACTACAGCTAATTTTTCTGCTTTTAAAATAGTCTGTTCCAGCCTAAATTCAGTAGTCTCATCTTCAAATACAACCATCACTTGAGATGAAGAATAGTTAATAAATTCAGTTTTAACTCTCCAGACATATAACTCATCACTATTGCTATATTTAAAAACTTTCTCAACAGAAACACTATTTGCTAATGTTTTTATTGCAATATCTTTAATTATGTCTAACACACAATCGTTAACTTCAATGTATCGTTTGCCGAACCGGTTAATATAAATTATTTCATTTGATTCATTGAATAATATAATTCCTAAAGGAATGTTATCCAAAATAAGATTCATATGCACTTATGATTCTCCCCCCTAACAAAGCTAAGCCAAATGTTCCTCTAGAGTAGAGTAGGATACCTTTAATCTGTAAATAGATTTATCATTATGTCCACTCTTTTCAACAATCCCAACGTCAACTAACTCATCCATAGCTTCAGCTACTAGTTTACAATCATGAAATAAGCGCATAGAAAAGCCTTTTAAAGTATCACGAGTATGAGGATTAGCTAAAAAAAACGATAATATCTCTATTTTTATTATAGCGTGACCTAAGTTTTGGTTCTCATAACATCCTAAGGGCATCACATTTTTTACTCCTTTATTTTCAACTTTACTTTACAGACGTTTAGGTAAAAGAATAAATTCGCAGTAATCATCTCCGAATGCCTCACATTTAACTTCTTCACATACTATTTCTTCACCCCATGCCCCGGAAAAATATGCGGCTAATCTTCCTCTGCCTGAGGCACAGGACGTTTTAGGTGTATTTAATAGGTCATTATCCTTAAATATTGCAGCCATATATGAATTATATCCCCGGATGACAGCTCTCATATTGAGCTCGTCATATTCAACTATTTCATAACGTATGTTACCTAATCTTTCTATGGTGCGAAGCAAATGCTCTAATGTATCATGATTGTTTTTAAAATTATTTTTTATTCTTTCATATTGTGCCAAGCTGGAATAGTATGTAGATTCAAAAAGAACCCGTTCCAAAAGATGTGGTGCGTAATTATATATAGTTTTTATTAAAATACCATAAGCGTGGGTTGATAAAACTATAGCCCGCTCACCGGCAAAAGTAATATTATCACCTTCGACGGAAAGAATTTCACTTATCGTCTCCTCGGGATAGATGGCACCCATACACCTGTTTGTGTCTGAAAACTCTTCTGTTGTCAGCTGATATTGGCGGCCGGAAAATTTGGTGGCTATCCATCTGCAGCTAAGCATACGTGGACAGACTACAGGGAGATTCTTCTCTCTAGCTTCAATACAGTACTCATTATAGAAACAATTTGCTTTATTAACTGTTATCTTTACAAAATCTCCTTCGTTGTTAAATTCATAATCGTTTTTGTCACAAAATCTTTCATCTTCCATCATTGCAATCCAAGCTCGACATAAATCAATAGCTTCATTAGAAGCAGGGTTAAAGCTATTTTTATACTGATCAAACATTTTTTCAAAGGAATTGTCACAAGTTATCTCCAAATAGTTTTTTCCTCCCATGGGTACGGTATCTGATAACTGGCTAACTCCCAATAATACACTATTTAAATATTTAAATAAAAATTCTTCTTTGCTCATTATTAAACACTCCTAACTAGCCAAATTCTGCGTTATTATCAAACCTATATTAGGATCTATACTATAAAATAGCTGCGAAGAATCAAATTTTCCGCTTTTCATTTTTCCCAAGTGCAGAGCCCGTATTGGTCTTTCTAATGTTCCAGCGTAATACATGTTTATAATTACATCATAAAGATGTGCTGATAACTTGAACATAGATTCATCCAAAACTTCATCAACCATAAGATCCATGGCAATAATATTTAACTTTTTGAGAAGTTTAAGACGGTAACGGTGAAATTCCATTATTTCCTGCTGATCCCGTCCTAAGAATAAGGTAGATAAACTATCGACAACTATGCGTGTTCGATAGCCATTTTGCATATTTTCTATAACCTTTTTTTCTAAAGAAAGATACTTTTCCAATCCATCCTCACTGGAAAAATAATTTTTTCCGGTCGGCTCCAAGCTGTAAGCATCAATAAATATTAAACGTCCGGCTTCTTCATATGGCAGAGGGTGCAGCCCGTACTGTTTTAAGTATGACCTCATCTCTTTAGGAGACTCATCGCAGCAAACATATATGCAGTTATCTCTACATGCCATGGTTTCTTTAACAAATTGGGAAGCTAAGACTGATTTACCTACACCGCTTTTTCCTTTTATCATTATTTGAGAGCCATAAGTCAAACCTTCACCTATTAAATTGTCTATACCGTGTATTCCAAAAAAACCCGTCTTATCGTTATACATATCTTTATATCCCTCCCAATCTTTGAAAAACGGACATACCGTTACTGGTTATTTCAGCCAGGTGCATACCAGAGATATATTTCTGTCCTTTCATTTTGCTTACTTCCAAAGAACGATAACGTTTGCCTTTTTTTATTGTAGATGACAAGTTGATTTCCCCTTGGACTAAAGGTTGAATAAGGTTTTTTAATGGAGAATTGGATCCAACTTGCTCCTCATTGAGTATTAGAATTGTTGTACAGCCAACCATATTTAAATTATTAATTAATTTCCTCAATATAGTTCTAAGAATCAATAGGTTATCGTTAAATTCCATAAAAGTATTTACAAAATCTATTACAACTCGTTTTAAAGAATTTACTTTTACTACGTTTATTACATCACTTACTACTTCTTCTAAACTGGATTTAGCGAATATTTGATCCATTATAAAAATGTCTTTTCTAAGAAATACTTCTTCAATATCATCACATATATTAAATGAATGTATATATTGGTTAATAAAATGAGCACTTTCTTCAGTTAAAACCACTAAACCTTTTTCGCCATTTTTTATACCTTCCAATAAATAGTGAAGTCCCATAACTGATTTACCGGTTCCAGGAGCACCTTCAACCATTATGGTAGTACTCCTTAAAAGGCCGCCGCCTAGAATATTATTCAATCCATCAATACCGACGTTCAATTTTTCAGTATAATCACCTGGGTCCATGTTAGACAGTTTTGGTATATCGTTAGTACCAATAATTTCTAATCCTTTATCTGCAAACTTTAATGGATATTTACCTGATATAAAATCCTGTCCCCGTGATTTAAGAACTTCAACAAAGCGCCTTCTGGATCGGAAAGACTCTTCGAAATATAATCTGATTACCGTATCAACAAGGTACTCTTCAAAAGAGGTCTTCAAAGAATTGTAATCGTCAACTTCTTTAATCAGCACTGAGGTTAATCCCATTCTTTTAAGTCCGCTGCATAAACTATAAACCGATTTTCTAAGATCACTTGCATTACTTAATTCCATGTTAAGTTGGGTAACACTATCAAGCAGTAATCTTTTGGCCGCTATCTCACTTACTACATCCTGTAGAAAACCCATAGTATTATCCAGGATTACCTCTGGAGAAGTGCATATTACCCGCAGCAGGTTCTGTTCCTCAAGTTTGCGTAAATCCCAGCCATAATTAGAAGCATCTCTGTATAATTGCTCCGGGAATTCCTCGAAAGTAATCACTATGCCTGGTTCATTCATTTCAATAATACCTTTATATATAAATTCCAACCCGAAAGTTGTCTTACCAGCCCCAGGAACTCCTTCGACTAAAATGGCGCTATTTTGAATAAAACCACCATAAAGCAGATCATCAAAACCAAATATCCCAGATTTTTTTACCATATACTACGCTCCTTTTTGATGAGTAAAAATTTGTTTAGAATAAAAAGGGGGGGTTACTATACTACAACACTACTTATTTCGAACTAATATGGTTATAAAACAAGTTATTTTTTATTTGAATAAATAACTCCATTTATTATTGAAACCAAATAATGAAAATTCAACTTGATATACCTAGAATCCTTTATAAATCGGCAACTTTTATAATACAAATTCTTTATCAGTTTTACATTTGCACGTCTTTTTCGACATATTTTTTTATAAATACCCATCAAAGAGGTCAATAAACCAATTTTAAATATATATTTTATATTCCAAATCGTACGAGTATCTTCGAGAAGATACTCTTTTATATATTATTAAGTTAATAAAAAAGGAGCTTCCTGTTGGAAGCTCCCTTAATTTATAGAATTAGGTTAAAGTAGTTAAGTTAAATTATACTGCGCCTTGAGCTCTCATAGCTTCTGCTACCTTTAAGAAGCCAGCTATGTTAGCACCAGCAACCAGATTATCCCCAAAGCCATATTCTTTAGCTGCTTCACTGGATTTCTTGTATATATTAACCATGATATCTTTCAATTTTGCATCTACTTCTTCAAATGTCCAGGAGTATCTCATGCTGTTTTGTGACATTTCTAAAGCGGATACGGCTACACCGCCTGCGTTGGCAGCCTTAGCTGGCCCAAACAGAACTCCGGCTTTATGGAATACTTCTACAGCTTCAGGAGTTGAAGGCATATTAGCACCTTCTCCTACTGCTATACACCCATTGGCAACCAGAGTTTTTGCAGCTTGCTCATCCAATTCGTTCTGAGTAGCGCTTGGTAAAGCAATGTCGCAGGGAATCGTCCATATTCCATCACCTTCAAAATACTTGGCGCTGCTGCGCTCTGCTGCATAATCGCTGCATCTCTTTCTCTCTACTTCTTTTATACGTTTGATGAGATCCAGATCAATACCTGCTTCATCTACAAAATATCCGTTAGAGTCGCTCATTGACACAACTTTGGCACCTAATTCCATAGCTTTCTGTGCAGCATAAATCGCTACATTTCCAGATCCGGATATAACCACAGTCTTACCTGCAAAAGACTGTCCTTTGGCCTTCAACATTTCATCTACGAAATAAACCAGTCCATAACCGGTTGCTTCAGTTCTTGCTAAACTTCCGCCCCAGGTTAAACCCTTTCCGGTTAATACTCCCTCATAAAGGTTTTTGATGCGCTTATACTGGCCATACATATAACCGATTTCACGGCCGCCTACACCTATGTCGCCGGCAGGAACATCGGTGTCCTGTCCGATATGCTTGCATAATTCGGTCATGAAGCTCTGACAGAATCTCATGATTTCATTATCAGATTTTCCCTTGGGATCGAAGTCACTGCCGCCTTTACCTCCGCCGATAGGCAGACCGGTAAGTGAATTTTTAAAAATTTGTTCAAAACCAAGGAATTTAATAATCGATATGTTTACGGAAGGATGCAGTCTCAAGCCGCCTTTGTAAGGTCCAATGGCACTGTTAAACTGAATTCTGAAGCCTCTGTTTACCTGTACTTTTCCATTGTCATCAATCCAAGGTACTCTGAAGATTATCTGCCTTTCGGGTTCAACGATTCTCTCAAGAACTGCGGCCCGGACAAATTCCGGATGTCTTTCCACTACGGGTTCAAGTGATTCCATAACTTCTTTTACTGCCTGCAGAAATTCGGGCTCATTAGCATTCCTCTGCATGACCTTTTCCAATACACTGCTTACATATGACATCTTCTGCATTCCTCCTTCGGAATAATGTTTATTAATTTGTACGTTTTCCACGAACTATCAAAATTATAAGTTTTCTAAATATAAAGTAAATAGATTTTCAACAGATATATTGTATGCATGATATTAATGCGGGTCATTTGAATATAACTTCCCCAATTAATAAACAACTATTACAATCAGAATGATTCAAGATTTTCAGACCAATAAGGGCTGTGAGAAATGTCACAGCCCTTTAGCAGTTATAAGTCCTTATTATGATTCAATTCTAGTTAAATTTTGTACCCTTTAATACTTAAGTTAAATTTATATAAGGTACAATTTAATTGGCGGTTAAATACTCGTGTATGGCCTTGGCAGCTTTTTTGCCAGCCCCCATAGCTTTAATTACGGTAGCAGCTCCGGTTACTATATCACCACCGGCAAAAACACCGGGCTTGCTGGTTTGACCGGTAGCCTCGTCAGCAACGATATTTCCACGCTTGTTGGTTTGCAGGTCGGGAGTAGTCTGGGAAACCAGCGGATTAGGTCCCTGACCTAAAGCCATGATAACTGTATCCATTTCCATTTCGTATTCAGATCCAGGGATAGCTACCGGACTTCTGCGCCCGGATTCATCTGGTTCGCCAAGTTCGAATCTCTGGCAAATCAGAGCCTTAACCCTACCGTTTTCGTCGCCTACTATTTCTACCGGGCTGGTTAATAAGCGGAGTTGTACTCCTTCTTCAACTGCATGTTCAATCTCTTCGTTACGGGCGGGCATTTCGTTTTCTGAACGCCGGTAGACTATATAGCATTCTTTAGCTCCCAGGCGCAGGGCAGTACGAGCGCTGTCCATGGCAACATTTCCAGCGCCTATCACGGCTACTTTTTCTCCAATCTTTATGGGAGTCATGTATTCTGGGAATAAATAACCCTTCATTAGATTGTTGCGGGTTAAAAATTCGTTGGCTGAGTAAACGCCATTGTAGTTTTCTCCGGGTATATCCATGAAGTAAGGCAGGCCGGCACCGGTACCGATAAATACAGCGTCATAGTCTTTCTGCAGTAATTCATCAACGGTGTTTATCTTGCCTACTACTGCATTGGTCTTAACAGTCACTCCTAGTTTTTTGATACTATCTATTTCTCTTTGTACTATTGCTTTGGGTAGTCTGAATTCAGGAATACCATACACTAATACTCCGCCCGGTATATGCAGTGCTTCCATTACTGTTACTTCATGTCCCAGCATGGCCAGGTCAGCAGCTACGGTAAGCCCTGAAGGGCCTGAACCCACAACGGCAATTTTTTTACCGGTAGGCTCAACAATGTTGGATTTGGTATCGCCATGCTTCATTTCCCAATCAGCTGCGAATCTTTCCAGACGTCCGATAGCTACCGGTTTCGATTTTTTGCCGATGATGCAGTATTTTTCGCACTGGTTTTCCTGAGGGCAAACCCGGCCGCAAATAGCCGGTAAGTTGTTTTTCTCTTTAATCTTGTTGATGGCGCTTTGGAAGTTTTCTTCCTGGATAAATTTAATGAATGATGGTATTTCTACATCTACCGGACAGCCTTCTATACATTGGGGCTTTTTGCAGGTAAGACAACGGGACGCTTCCAGTAAAGCTTGTTCCAGGGTATAACCCAAGGATACTTCATTAAAGTTTTTGCTTCTTTCTATTGCATCCTGCAAGGGCATTTCCTGCCGATCAGGTTTTATTCTGCCTTTCGACATTGGCATTCACCTCCTGCATGATGATGATATCCATCCATAGCTGTTTTTTCTTCATCGGTAAACATACGGGCACGCATGGCTGCTACTGCCCAATCTACCTGGTGCCCGTCAAACTCAGGGCCATCTACACATGCAAATTGGATTTTGGATCCAACCGGTACCCGACATGCTCCGCACATACCGGTTCCATCCACCATTATGGAGTTTAAGCTGACAACTGTTTTTATCTGGTAGGGTCTGGTCAGCTCTGATACGGCCTGCATCATTACTAAAGGCCCAATGGCTACGATCAGGTCAGGTTTCTTTTCTTCGGCTAGTATTTCCTGCAGTTTTGTGGTTACAAAGCCCTTCATGCCGGCTGAACCGTCATCGGTAACCACATTAAGCTCGTCACTTACTTTTCTCATTTCTTGTTCAAGTATGAGAGATTCGCCATTACGGGCTCCGATTATTGATATAACTTCATTGCCGGCTTGTTTCATGGCTCTGGTAATAGGATAAACCGGAGCAACTCCAACACCGCCGCCGACACATATAACCCGGCCAAATTTTTCTATATCCGAAGGCATACCCAGCGGCCCCACCAGATCCAATATGCTGTCGCCTTCATTTAATTCGCCCAGTTCTTTAGTGCTGCGCCCTACTTCTTGAAATATCAAGGTTAATAGCCCTTGTTCACGATCAAAATCAGCAATTGTGAGAGGAATTCTTTCACCTTTTTCATCGATGCGAAGTATTATAAACTGTCCGGGTTGGGCTTTAGCCGCAATCTCTGGAGCTGATACATTAAATAGCTTTATAGATGGTGCCAGGACTTCCTTTTTAATTATTTGAAACAAATTATCATCTCCCACTCCTAATTCTTTACTGATATCCACCGCTTAAATATTTTAATTTTAGACTTTTAAAAATGAATGTAAATACAATTATAAAAAATATATTGTATACCTTATACTGGAAAAGGTTGTTAATTAATATTTTACAAAAACTCAAGATTAATATTAAAAAGCCCGTTTCAATCAACGTACCCTTGTTACGCCTCAATCACGGGTTTTTATAATACTAATCTTATATCCTGTCATTCGCCCCAGTTACTTCACGAATTTCTCGATAGTTGAAAACGGTCGTACCCTTTATTGGCTATTCGATAAACCCGCTTTCGATGCTCTTCTGAATAATCTGTTGAACATCCGTAAACATTTGAATGAACATACTTTCTGCTTTAAAAAATTCAGCGATAGACTCTTCCTGATTTAATTTAGCGTATTCTACACTTAATTGTGTCACTTTATCATTAGGCAGTGCCTGCCCCAGAATTTGAGCCTGATTTACCTCAATCTGCAGAGTACGAAATTGGCGGATTCTTTCCTTTGCCTCAGGATTTTGCTCCAATTGTTTCTGAGCAGCCGCATAACATTGGTAAGCTTCGCTTTCCTTTATCGAGCGTGCCAGCTCATGAGCCTTATCATACGGATTATCTATTGTCATAAAAATGCCCCCTTTAAAAATTTTCTATCATCATTAGTGCATTAACCGGTAATGATTCCATTAAACACAGCCATAAGAAATACTCCATAAAAAACTCCACCGATTAACAACATACCTGCGCTGACATGTCTTCTATTTATCAATTGAAAATACAACAATGCAGTGGATGCAAGAGTTAATACGGCAGACATGAGAGCCCCGGTATTTAGCTGCCAATCTGTTAAGAAAATTCCCAGAGCGGGAATAAGAGAACACTGAAAAACCATGGCACCAGTAATATTGCCCAGAGCCAGGGTATCTTTCTCACGCGATATCCAGATAACGCTGTTAAACTTTTCAGGCAGCTCCGTGGCAATAGGTGTAATAATAAGAGCTAGGACGAAAGCAGGGACTCCATAATTTATAGCTACTATTTTGAGCGAGTGAACAAACATATCCGCACCCATAATTATAAGAGTTAAGGCAATTAAAACCTGCAATATAACCCTGGATGCAGGTGGTGTTTTATGGTTACGGGCAAAATAACAGCGGGGAATATCTGTCTCCGACTCTATATCTCTTTCCTGAGTAAGCATAGTATGAACATACCATATATATGAGAAAACCATAAAAACGCCTATCATTATTTGCCAGTTCCTTAATTCTGGAGGGATAGTACCGGCTAAAATAGCCGCTGTATATACTATCATAAAGAAACCCAAATCACGACTCATACTAGAGTAATCAGCAACCACTTTGGTCCCTGTCCTGCGCCACCTGCTAAATATTATTACTGCTACTCCGGTAACGAACATTGCAAGGGTTGACAACATCAACGGGGCTCCTAAAATGGCACCGATGCCAATCTCCTTACCCTCCGCTCCACGTGAAAATAAAATAGCAATAATCGGTATCAGTGTCTCTGGTAATGCAGTACCTACCGCTGCCAGGACACTTCCGACCGCACCCTCGGATAAATTAAATATCTTACCAAGCCACTCGACACCATTGACAAATAATTCAGCACCCAACAGGATGATGCCAAGGCTGATAATCAATAAAGCAATATCACTCATAATAATCCCCTTATTTTCTAATATTCTAAAGGCGTAACTATTCTTTCACGTTGGCTGAATCTCACTAAATACCTGTATCCAGCCTCCCATGCAGATCGATAAGCCTCATTTAAGCCTTCCCCTATCTGTTCCGGCTGATGAGCATCAGACCCAAAAGTAATCGGAATACTATATTCAAACATCCTATTTACCAGATCAAAAGCAGGATATAGTTCTGATACTGTCTTTCTTAAACCTGCACTATTTATTTCAACTACCAGGCCAGATTGTTTAATAGCTTTTAAAACTGGTTCCAGGTAATAGAGTGATGTGTGTTTTAACGGCCTGTGGCCCCATATTTTCACAAGATCAATATGCCCTACTACATCAAAACACCCTGATTGAACCATTTTCAATAATGTATTTGCATACTGATCATAAATTTCATCAATATCCCTTTGTGAAAAGCCTTCTTTAAAACTAGGATTATCAAAACCCCATCCATCAATGTAATGAACCGATCCTATTATATAATCATATTGTTTTCCCTGAATAATTACCTTTATTTCTTTCTCTCTTCCAGGAATATAATCTACCTCAATCCCCAGCTTTATATTTATATTATTTCTTCGTACAGTCTGTAATTCTCTAAATAGTTCAAAATCCATCAGATTAATATATTCGTCATGCTCACTCAAACCAATTTCTTTGATACCCCGCTCAAAAGCTTGATCCAAAAACTGATTAAGCCATTCATGGCTGTATTTGTATTCACCGTGAGCTGCTGCATGCACATGATAATCCACCAGCATATTGTGTACCTCCCCTTGACTTATCGTATTAAATTTAAACACTCTTATATTAATAAATCAAGGCATATGCTTAACGGTCAAAACGAAAATCTTCATAGATAAATAAAACGAATTAAAATATTTAAGTTTCAAATTACCAATCTGATGATAGAAGTGATATCAGAACATGAGAAAAGCCCGTTCAATATGAACGGACTAATTAGCTTTTGTAAAAACAAATAAAACCGTATTTATTTTAGATTAATATTTTTTAAAAATAGATTCTGAAACTCTTCCTGATCGGCTAATTCCACATAGTTTACCTTTGATTTGATATCTGATGCTTCCTTGAACTTTTGGTTAGATAATAAGGCTAAAATCGCTCCTTCTGCAGCTGCATTTCCAATATTCCTAATTCTACTTATGTCTACTGTAGGGAGAAGGCCTATGTTAATAATACTCGCAGGATCCAGATAGTTCCCAAACGCCCCGGCAAGGTATATATTATCAAGTTTATTAGCTTCAATATTAGCCTTATTCAGCAATATATCAATCGCTGTTCGAATAGAAGAGCGGGCTAGCTGTACTTGTCTAATGTCCTCTTGATTTAAAACCAGAGGGGTACCATTTAAGGTCTTCGCTGCTTCAACCAGGATAATCTCAGCACCGCGATTGCCGTCTCTCATTTCAAACTGGAGTCCCACTTGATCAGTAAAACTACCATTATTATCCAGACAGCCAGTATTCATCAGCAATGAAATTAGATCAATAATACCAGAGCCACATATCCCTCTGGGGGCCCCTTCTCCTATAACCCTAAACTCCATTTTTCCATCCATATTTGAAACTTTGTCTATTGCCCCTTGATCCGCCCGCATACCACAGGTTACTGCCCCACCTTCAAAAGCAGGTCCTGCCGCGGCTGATGCAGCCCACATCCTTCCCCGGTGACCAAGTACAATCTCACCATTGGTCCCTATATCAATCATCAGAAACGTTTCATTATCACCAGGCGAAAGGCACAAAAGACAAGCAGTGGTATCGGCGCCAACAAAACCGCCCAGTTGCGGCAGTATTTTAACCTTGCACAGCGAGCTTAACGTCAGACCCAGGCTGGATGCCGGAATTTCTATTTCTTCCGAGAAGATACCCATATAAGGAGCACTGCCAAAACCAACCGTACTCAATCCTAGAAGAAAATGGAGCATGACCGGATTTCCGACCGCTGTCGCTTTATATATGCTTGCAGCAGTCATCCCTGTTTCCCCTAGCATTTCTTCTATCATACTATTCAGGTTATTGATAAGTATACGATGCAAGGCCAGAGCACCATCATTATCTTCCATAGCAAAGTTTACCCGGGAAATAATATCATCTCCATATATTCGCTGCATATTACTCTGAGATGCCACAGAAACCGTCCGACCAGTCTCCAAATCGAGTAAAGCTGCAAAAAGGCTTGTACTTCCTATATCTATTGCCAGACCGTATAAAGCTTCCCTCTTGCGTCCCACATATTGCACCTTGTTGTCATCCATTATAACTGCATGCAGTTCCAAGGCAGGCCGGCCCGGACGATCAAGGCTGTTAAGGTAATTTATATTATCGATGCTAAGGTTCAGCTGGTAGCTGGAAAGAGCTTCCTTAATCCTGTCATATATAGGTTTATGAAAATCTTTTTGGCGTCCCAATATAAAAAAGTCCTTATTACTAACCTGGCTCTGGAGAACATTCCCCTGCCGGTATCGTAATAGACCGGTTTTTGCCGTATTCTCTGGCTGCCAGTAATCAATATACAGAATGAAGTCTCCCTTTATCGTTACCAAGCAGGCCAGTCTCTGCCCGTTCTTTAATTCTTCGGGAATAAGGTGCTGTTTTTCACTAAGGGATAGCTCACTTATTCCTCCCGCCATTCGAAACTTGCATTTACCACAGGTTCCCAAACCCCCACATGAACCCTTCCTGTCCCATCCCATTATCTCAAGGGCTTCCCAAACGGTCTTACCTTTAAGAGTCCATAAGCTGTATTCAGTTCCATCCGGCTTTATAATTGTCATCTTGACCTGGTCAGGCATATTTTTCACCTACTGTTCTTAATCCTTATTCTGATACCACCGCTGAGGTTGACCGACTTTTCCCTCTAATAAAAAAAGGCGGCATTATGCCGCCTTTCCTCTTAAACATTATTCGGGTTTAGTTTCCGCCATCAATACGAACGCAAATACAACCACCCATGCCAGCGAAGCCAGCAAAGCAGTAGTGGCACCGCTCCAATCCCCGCTCTCATGAATTGTTGCGTTGCCCTGGCTATAGAGTACGTTGAAAAATATAACACCAGCAGCGGTAAGAATGAAAACATACTTTTTCACTTTACCTGATAGTTGAAATCTCTTGGCCCATGTACAGAATTTCAAGAATATGTATATCGCCGCCAATACCATTACTATAAGCACAAGAGGATTATAAAATAACCCAGTCCCTTTATGTGCCGCAGCCGAAGCAAATATAGCTAACACCTTTTCACCCCCCTTTTTTTATAAATATCTTTAGTAATCATTTTATTACTAAGAACGATGTAAAACAACAAGATTTTCTTCTTCTCGAGTTTTACACCCATTCACGGTTCCTTCATTCTCTATACTCTATTCTCCAATGCTGAACAATATCCTGCTAATGTTTATATTTTTTTTGGCAAATTAGAAAATTATTGAACCCTAGATAATTAAATCATATAGATACAGTCTAGTTATTCGTGTATAATAGGAAAGCAAGTAAATCAGATAGTCGCGGGTATTTATTACCTGAGGAAAGTCGGAGCTCCGCAGGGCAGGGTGCTGGATAACGTCCAGTGGGGGTGACCCCAAGGAAAGTGCCACAGAAACAAACCGCCGGGAACGAAGATCAGAGGTCAGATGCAAACAAACGGAATACCATTCTCGTATGGCTTGTGATCTTCGTTCCCTGGTAAGGGTGGAACGGTGAGGTAAGAGCTCACCAGCAGGCAGGTGACTGACTGGCTAGGTAAACCCCACCTGGAGCAAGACCGAATAGAGGAGCAGTGAGGTTGCCCGCCTCGCTCCCGGGTTAGGTCGCTTGAGGTGCCAGGTAACTGGCATCCTAGATAGATGATTATCGAATACAGAACTCCGCTTATAGATTTACTTGCTATT
>Ga0074193_1001690_pt1 | contig 24854 bp, 25 predicted proteins | sample EPASupsiteHSE605_FD_64523 | JGI IMG/M metagenome (GOLD analysis project Ga0074193, IMG submission 64523) | Bioremediated contaminated groundwater from EPA Superfund site, New Mexico - Sample HSE6-05 | ecosystem: Environmental > Aquatic > Deep subsurface > Groundwater > Contaminated ... | reverse complement strand
AAGGTCAGCTTAACCCAGGTCGATGTGGACTGCGTTTGTTTATGTCTTGAGAAAGCCATAAAAATGCATGAAATGTGTCTTAGAAATCCTGAAGCTGCAACTAGTGAATCCAAGATGGAAATGATGAAAGAGATGATGCAGGCCCATGAATACCTTACAGGGAAAAAAATGGACATGGACATGATGGACAAAGAAATAAATAACGAGTCCACATGCGACAATAAATCTGCAGGTCCGTTGAAAGAGAAAATAGACGATTTGTCGTCAAAAAAGGGTGAAGATTGTTCATCTAGTAAAATGGACAAGTATTCTTCTAGCGGGCAGTGTAAAAACTACTCATCAAATGGATGCTAACAAGTAAGTGTATCGAATCTATAATGTAAAGTCACCTATGATTAAGTCAGTGGGGGCTTGCTCCCACTCATATTTTTAGCTGTTTGCATGTTTTTCGTACTACATCTTACTACATCTATAAGGATGAGCTGCTTGGTTCATTGTTTTATGATCAACTTAACACATTCAATTCAATACGGTTAACTCAACACAATCAAGTCAACATAATCAAGTCCCACAATTCAGTAAAATTAACTTAACATAATCAAGTCAACACAATTTAACATAATCAAATCAACACAATTTAGTAAAATTAACTCAGTATGATCAAGTCAACACAATCAAACCAGCATAATCAAACTAGTACAATCAAGTCAACATAATCAAATCAGTACAATCAAGTTTAACATAATCAAATCAGCACAATCAAGTCAACATAATTAACTCAACACAAAGGTGCAAAATTACAAGAGTTTCAAAAACTATAGAGCAGGAAGTACCGCCAAATTATGGGAACAGTAACAGTTTCAAGCCAAATAAAAATATGAAAATTGCCACAAAGTTCCTGAACTTTTCCTGGGGTATTTTTGCAACTCCTTTTTTCCCGATTATTGCCCCGATTAAAGATACGGGTATGAAGATCAAAAAGCCTGATACAAGGACAGGGTCGAGTCTTGTACCTCCTTGGATATATATTGCTATCCTTGTAGAGTCGATCATAAAAGATATAGCGCCAGCAGTTGCAACATAAACGGCTTTTTCCAGGTTGAAAGTGCTCAAAACTACTGCGTTTATCTCCCCGCCTATGCCGAAGATACCTGCAAAAAATCCGGTAAGGGCTCCACTGGATATTGCTACTGATAACTTCTGACTCAGTTTGAATGTTTGGTTAAATATAATGAAGAGAACATAGGCTATAAGGAATGCCCCTAAAGCTCTTGAGAGAATTTCATGCGAAACTCTCAGGAATAAAGATGATCCCAGGAAACTGGCAAAGATTCCTGGAAGGCCGAAGGCAAGGAGAAGCTTCCATCTTATTCCCTTCCTAAATAAGAGTATCTTCCAGATATCATTAAACCAATGAACTATGCTTACCAGGAGTAAAGTCTGAGGCAGAGGAAGAGTAACCAGGAGAATGGGCACCATGATTGTGGATATTCCAAATCCGGCCAGAGTCCCTATCAGGCTTGCCAGCAGTGTAAGCAGGGTTATATAGATAATTTCTTCATAGACAAGCATGCTACCCAACCATATTCAATCGGACTCAATTATACTCAATCAGACTCAATTATACTCAATCAGACTCAATTATACTCAATCAGACTCAATTATACTCAATTAGATTCAACCATGTCCAATCAGACTCAATCAGACTCAATTAGACTCAATTAGATTCAACCATGTCCAATCAGATCAACATGTTACGTAACCATATTACACAGTATTGTACTGTGTTATGGCCCGCGTGTGAATAGTTTACTTATTTTGTATTCTCAAAGATATTTACTATGGAATCCGGGTAAATTATGACCTTTGTTTGTAAATAATTTTTTTGGAACGATATTATATTAATTTACATGAATACTATTGTTTATGGATTAATATTAATATATGAATAATATTACTGTCCGTAACCTAAAAGAAACCTTGCTATTAGGAAAACTCAGCTATTAAGAAGACTCAGCTATTAAGAAGACTCAGCTATTAAGAAGACTCAGCTATTGAATATCTCTTAAGAGATATCTTATGCATCGAGCGGCTTTATAGAATAATGAGTAACGTATTCCGACTTTTCAGGTCTTCATATGGATTTGATTTGGTATTAGGATAAAAGCTGATTTCAGTTTAGCTAACTGGGATGTTTGAAAGTTTTTAGAATTGAGCTTTTCGGGGGGCTTTAAATTTCTGAGGACTCAAACAGAAGAACGAGATCGGATATATACACAGGTCTGGCTTTACTTTTGATTATTGGCGGCGTTGCCTTTGTGTATGAGAACTGGATAGGTCATGCTCTGATAGCTATTATCAGCTTATTACTGATGGTTTATGCCCTCACAACCGGAGCTACGCTCAGAGGAAGAATTAAGAGAGGTTCAGGAAATGCCTTCAAGTTCCATAAAAAGTATGGCATTTACTTTGGAACCTTTATCCTGGGATCGTTCATCTACGGTTTATGGATAAGATTGCAGCGCGGAGAATCAATACTATTGTCTGTTCACGGAAAACTAGGGCTGGTTATTCTTCTCCTAGTAGTCCTTCAGGTTATCCCAAGCCTGATTTTAAAAAGCCGGACAAGGTACAGGGGATTGCACAAAACACTGGGGTATGCCCTAGCACCAGTTCTATTTATCGATGCTAGCTGGGGCCTGTACAATGGTGTAATTTCCGGAACAAAAAATCTGGTCCTCCTTCATTCAGTATCTGGAGGCCTCGCTTCCCTTGTTCTTGTCTGGATCATTCTGGAGCTGCTCTATCCAAAAGACAGATCACTCTCCAGGGTGAGGGTGGCCAGCTATCTGGCGGTATTCTTTGTGACCGCAGGATGCTGGATAGCAGGAGGCTACAACTATTTAACGTCCTATGGCTCTCAGGTAAAACCCATTATCCTTGAGGGTCCTTATCCATGGGCGCACGAGATTATAATGGAGATGAAAGAGCATGTTTTCGTCTTTCTGCCCATAATTGTTTTAGCCCTGTCAATTACCCTGTCTATTCTTGACAAAGATAACTTTCTTGATGATGCTAAACTCAGGCGCGCTCTTACAATGATTTCTTTTCTGGCACTTTTCATGGTGCTGCTTATGTTCCTGACGGGAGCGATTATATCCAGTGCTGCAAAGGTAGGGATGGAGGTCTGAGATGAAGAAATCAGCAACTTTCATTGCATCAGCTACAATTGCCGTATTTTTGACCGGCTGTATAATCGTGATTCATGATATATCACCTGGTTTTAAACAGTTACTGGTATCACTTACAGGCCATCACTGGACATCAGTAAGCTTAATAATTATAGTATTATTTGCATTATTTTCAGGGCTTTTTTCGAGTTCGGAGAGCATGAGGAAATTCCTAAGGGTGTACAACATAGGGCTATGGACGACTGCCATGCTGATCGTGACTCTACTCATGATAGTGGGAATCCTTGTTGAGTTAACCTTTCGCTTTCTAGCGGATTGAAGATAATATACAGGATCGAACCTGATTCATCTCGATTGCTGGTGGCTTTTTGCATCCTTCTATTAGGTTGATATATGGACCAGCATGAACACAGCCAGGAGAGTTCAAACGAGCAATATCCCCACATAAGGCATCTGGTTCCTAATTTCTATCAACTCTCTAACATTCACTGTTTTTGCCTTTAGCCTTACACATCCCAAAACATCGTGTTACTGGCGCTCCTTTGGTGGATTAACAGCGTTCATAGTGTGTTGTTTATTAAAATGTATTGCTTTCTCCTGAACATTTACCTGCTCTCAGGCTGGCTGACAAGAAGTGAGGAGCAAGAGGCATTTTTGAAATTTGGCGGAGAATACTCCCAATATATGGCAAAAGTCTGGAATTCATATCACTTGTCGATAATGAGCGTGAGTTATTGAAAAGATGCCTGCACAAGACTCTCTCCACATTTTTCTCAAATAGATGTACTTGCTTTTTTGAAATTGATCAATGACTTACGTACATGACCCGATGATTTGAAAATCTGAATTAACGTTTAAAACATTAGGTGATAATTATAAATAAATTAACATCTCTTTAATTATTGGGGTATTGTGTTGGTCATTGATTTTGTCTGCAAGGTGAGACATTAACCGTTGTGATTAAGAGCTAAGGTTTAGAGTCTCAAAATGAAGCACAGAAACTTGGCCGAGAGTTTACATAAAAGTACACCAAAATTGAACAAACTTACTCAACTGTTCAAGACATCACGCTTTGAGTTAGTTTCGAGAATTTGAATGTACTGTTTCGTCCAAAAACATAGTTAAATCAGAGTTATTTGCTAGGACTTGATGAAGTCTTTAGAAGCAAATAAAAGTCCGGTTAATTGCTGATTTAATTATAAGAACTTAATTCGAGGCAGAACTTAATTCGAGGGGATCATGGCAGACAGTAAAAATATCATAATTGGGCTGTTAGTACTGGCAGTAATAGTACTGCTTGCTTTTCTAGCCTTCAGGCCAATGATGTATAGTTCAACCTATAACCAAGGTGGTTATCAGCCAGGGCATATGGGGCCGGGAATGATGAACAATCCAGGCTATAACTATAGCTACGGACCGGGAATGATGAATAATCCAGGCTATAACTATAGCTATGGACCGGGAATGATGGGCAATATGATGGCAATATATTATCCGGAGTCAAAACCTGTAACCCAGGACGAGGCTTTGAAAAATATAGAGAGCTTTGCAAGTCAGTATGGCTCGAATATTCAGGTCGAGGACTTCATGGTATTCAGCGGCAACTATTATGCTGTTCTAAAGGACACAAACAGCAGTCAGAATATAGCTGAAGTGCTAGTTGACCGCTATTCAGGATCAGCCTATCCTGAACCAGGACCAAACATGATGTGGAACACGCGCTTTGGAGCTGGCAGAACAACGACCGGAGGGCCTCAATATGATATAAATGATGCTAAAAAGCTGGCAGGAGATTTCTTGACAGGCTACCTGCCGGGAGCGCAGGTCATGGAATCTAATGAAATGCCCGGTTATTACACTTTTGATTTTGGAAGACAGGGGATTGAAGGAATGTTGAGCGTAAACGCCTACAATGGTCAGATCTGGGTGCATACCTGGCATGGGCCTTATGTTGGCGGGATGAATACAACAAGCTGAATTTCTGTCGGTAGCCTGGTGCTACAATTCCAAGTATCTTAAAAGTTAAATTTTTTAATTTACATTTTTCCAGATTATAGTGTTTAGATTATAGATTAGAGGTTTCTAGATTTTTACAATTATAAATATTCAGCAAATTGAAATCACTGAAAGGAGGAAAGACTCTCAAGAAATGAGTAAGAGATAGAGAGTTTTCACAGTAATTACAAGATCTCGAATAATCTGAGTTTAAATCTGTATTCAAAACATAATTTCGATAAAGGGAGTAATGACAATGTATGGATTTATGGGCAATTACGGTTACGGCATGATGGGATATGGAGGTATGTTTTTCGGACTCCTGTTCTGGATTCTTATAATAGCGATAGCTTATCTGTTAATTAAATGGCTTGCTGAACAGAACAAAGCCAAAGGGAGTGAAGGAAAGTCTGCTCTGGATATTGCAAAGGAAAGGTATGCGAAAGGTGAAATTACTGAAGAAGAATTCGAAGAAATGAAAAAACGTTTGATTTGAAAGCTTTCAAGCTACTGAGTAGGAGCATCTTCAGTATCTATATCGATATTTTCCGAGTCTTATTTCGCTCTTTCATTATCTGATGTAGCGATAAATTCCGTCTGATTAACCTGAATTACGCAAAGAATTTGTGGCAAAGCAGACATATTATTATTAATCCTACAATATTCCAGAAAATTATTTTATTAATTTATTATGTTAAATTATCAGGTAAAGTTATACGGAGATTGAAAACATGACTCAAGAAACCATCAAGGTTGAAGGCATGTCCTGTATGCACTGCCAGTTGAGGGTTAAAAAGGCTGTTGAAGCTGTAGAAGGAGTACAGAGGGCGGATGTAAACCTTCAGACCAAACAGGTAACTATTGATTTTGAAGAAGGAAAGGAAAACCTTGAAAAGGTCAAGGCTACAATTCGTGAAGCCGGGTATGAGCCTGCTTAATGTAGTCTCACGTAAATAATAGCTGGTGCTGGTTTCAAAGAATATATATAAAAGGTACAAATGCAAATAATATCTAGTACTGGTTTCAAGAATATATCGTAAAAGTAATAAGTTTTACATATGGGTGAAGCGCCTGTTTGAAAAATACAGTTGTGTTGTGGGGGTGAATACATCGGAGAGACAACATTCATCGTAGATGATCTGGTATGCAGGTACTGCAAGGACATGGTTGCAAGACTCGTTACCTCTATCAACGGGGTTTCCAGAGTAAATATCAATATTCCTGAAAGAACAGTAAATGTAGCCTATGATAGCCGAATAACTGATGCATATGTCATACAGATGGCTTTGCTTAAAGCTGGCTATAAAATCGTAGAGGATCCAGGAAGAATCATTTAAGCAGGGCAGTCCTGAAAGGTCTGAATAGTTACAGATCCGATACTTGATTGTACGGGTCCGATATCTGAACTGTGGCAGATCTAATAGAAGTTACTATAAAAGTTCATGACATGACCTGCGGTCATCGATGGAAAATGATAGCAAATGCTATTTAGGATAGAATAGCAGGTGCTATTTTTTCTCTGGATGAAATGAAAATTGCTTAAGTTTTAACTGAACTTTTAAAGGTATTTTTATACAAGCCTAGTTTTAAAGGAGTTTAAATTTGAAATTTACGTGGTTTTAAAGTACAGGTTCCGAAGTACAGGTTCTGAAGTACATTATCCTTGTGATCAAGCAGTTATGTTTTCTCTTTCATACACACAGTCACTTTTAAGGAGTACCTGCACTTTTTCAGGTAGAATTACAGATTTCCTGATGCAGACTATCCCTTTTCTCTGCCCATTTTATTAAAGGAATTATTACTTCACAAAGCTCTTTTCCATCGTCTGTCAAAAAGTATTCAACCCTCGGAGGTATCTCGGGAAATGCTTCTCGTTGGATCAGGCCTTCTTTTTGGAGTTCTTTTAACAGGTCGGTAAGTGACTTTGGGCTGATACCCTCAAGAGTGTTCATAAGATCATTGAATCGTAATCTATTGTGGTGTCCAAGGGCACTGATAGCCTGTATTGCCCATTTTTTGGATATTATGGTAATAATTCCTTCAATGGGGCACAAACAAATCCCGTTACTATTCTTTTTCATAGTCACTTTATCACTATTAACTTTATGTTATTAATACTATAGAATGTATTGTGATTATTAATAATATATGTTATTATTTAAGTATTTTTTAACATTAGATATTCTTATACAGAGGTAAAAGGATGAAAGTTCTTATATGTGGAAAAGGCGGAAGTGGCAAGAGTACGATTACTGCTCTGCTTGCAAAATCCATGGCTAAAAAAGGTTATAATGTACTTGTGGTTGATAGCGATGAGTCAAATTTCGGGCTTCATAAACAGCTAGGCCTTGATATGCCCGAAGATTTCATGAATTATCTTGGAGGGAAAAAAACCCTTGGGGAAAAACTAATGCAGGCTTATCAGAAGGGAGATACCGTCAGTATTTTTGAAAATAAATGGCAAATTTCCGATATTCCTGAAGCTTATGCTGTAGAAAAAGAGAACATTAAAATGATAACAATAGGCAAGATTCATGACTTCGGAGAGGGATGTGCCTGTCCGATGGGTGCTCTTGCAAGAAATTTTCTGAAAAACACGGAAACAACTCCTGAGGACATTGTATTTGTGGATACCGAAGCTGGTATAGAGCATTTTGGAAGGGGAGTTGAAGAAGGTTGTGACCTTGTGTTAATGATACTTGATCCATCTTACGAATCCATAAGGCTTTCTAAAAAAATAAGTGAACTTGCCGAAAAAGCCGGGAAGCCTCTATATTTTATTCTTAATCGTGCAGACAAAATAGGTATTCAGTTAATGATGGAAACCGTGGATAAGAACCATGTTCTGACTTCAGTCCCTTCAAACTCGGAGATATTTCTAGCAGGGTTTGAAGGAGAAGAGCTAAAAGTGGAACTTCCGGAAATCGAATCAGTTGCCGACTTTCTAATCTCAGGAGTTCATTTTTGAGATCGAGAAAGGAGACAATTGTAAATAGCGTAGTGGTAATATGATATTGGAAAACTTCAAACGAGAATCGATAGTTCCCATGCCAGTTACGTTTATATCAACGATTAGTGAAAACGGAGTTAGAAATATAGCACCATATTCTTGCTTTATGCCTGTTTTACGTCCGTTTGATTTAGTTTGCATAGCTTCGGCAAAAAGGAGAGATACATTAGTTAATTTAAAAAGTACAGGAGAATTCGTAATTAACATGCCTGGTACTGATATGGCAGATAAAGTGATACCAACGGCCTTACATGTCCCTCCCGATATTGATGAATTCGAATTAGCTGGTCTAAAGGAGAAACCTTCAAAAAAGATCAAGGCACCAGGAATTGAAGGATGCTACGCATGGATGGAATGTAAACTGGATCATATAATCGAAGAAGTGTATAATGGCTTTCCTTATGTATTGATTCTTGGTAAAGTAGTATATCTTGAGGTGGAAGACAGCGTCTATGACAAAGAAAGTGGTTCCTGGGACGTAGAAAAAGCTAAGCCTTTAATGATGACAGGATCAGACGAGGGTATGCATTTCTGTACTGTCAACAGCATAGGTAAATTTGAGCCTTATGGAGCTATGTTTAAGAACGGTAAAGATCCTCTGGAAAGGATGTATAAAAAAGAGGAAGGTCAAGAATGCAAGTAAACAGAGGAAAATTTTAATAAACTAGAAAAATAAGTCAAAAAGCTCGTATTTTAAACTGCTGAGAGTCTAATATTATTGTTTTCTCAGTCATTACTGTTTTTTCAGTCAGTACTGCACAGTTCAACTGAAAATACAATGTTCTCAGGTACATTGATCTCCATTGACAGCTAACTATGTGTTTGGTTTAAATCCATAAGCCCAGTAATCTGGTTTTGAAACCATAATGATTCGGCGTAAGAAACTCGTAGAATCATACATATGGTTTTTAAAACTTGGAAACTTAAAACTTGGAAACTTAGAACTTGAAAACTTGAGGTTCAATCGTTGAGTTATTAGGACTAATGCACTTGAGATACAAAATCATAACTGCAAAGACTGTGAATTAAAGTCTCGTTTTAGATAATTAACGGTTTGGTACTTTTGATTTTTCAGTTCAACTGCGTAAGTGATATTTATATTAAAAATGTTTTAGACTTATAGTTTAACATAAATTATAGTTTAACATAAATTATAGTTTAACATAAATTATAGTTTAACATAAATTATAGTTTAACAAATTATAGTTTAACATAAATTATAGTTGGAGATAGAATCTATGACTCAAGAAACCATAAAAGTTGAAGGCATGTCCTGTATGCACTGTCAGATGAGAGTTAAAAAAGCAGTTGAAGCTGTTGAAGGGGTACAGAAGGCGGACGTAAACCTTCAGACCAAACAGGTAACTATTGATTATGAAGAAGGGAAGGCAAATACTGAAAAGGTCAAAGATGCGATCAGGGAAGCCGGATATGAACCTGTCTAATGTGATAGTTTTACGTAAGTAATATTGGCTCTTTGCCATTTCGAGTGGGTAACTTACATTTAGTTCCAAAATATTGAAGTATCATATCTAAAATTTAGAAGCATTTATGATTGAAAATTACATTCAATCTTGATGTTTTTATATTTGATTTGATATAAATACTTTCTAACTAATTATTTTCAACTCATACAGTACAGCGAAGAGCCTAAATTTCTTGTTGGTTTAAAGATTATTCTACTAACAGTTATACTAAAAGTCATACTAAAAGTCACTAAAAGTCATACTAAAAGTCACTAAAAGTTACACTAAAAGTTATACTAAAAGATACAAACTTTTACATATGGGTGAACACCTGTTTGAAAAACATAATTGCGCTTTGGGAGTAAACACATGGGGTAGCACGTTTATAACAGACGTAACCTTCATGCAGGTAATGCAAGGATAAGGTCGCAAGACAGATTACCTCTATTAATGAGGGTTCCAGAGTAAATATCGATATTCCTGAAAAACCATGAATTTAATCTCTGACAGCCGGATAACTTATACGTGTTTCATACAGACGACTTTATTTAAAACTGGATATATAACTGTAGAAGAGCTCGGAAGAAACTTTTAAATCCCGGGCAGTCCTGAAAAATCTGAATAGGCGGCAGATCCGATGGAAGTTACTATAAAAGTTTATGACATGACCTGTGGTCACTGCCAAAAAAGAGTGATGGATGCCATTTCTTCTCTTGAAGGGGTGGAATCCGTTGATGTAAATCTTGAATCCGAAAGTGCGACGGTTAGCTTTGATCCTGAAAAAGTAAACCTTGATGACATAAAGGCAGCTATTCGGAAGGCAGGATATCCAACAGAAAGTGAAAACAAGGCTCAGGAAGAGACCAGGACAGAAGTTCTCGGCACAACAGAGGTTGAAGAGGAGACTTCAAAAACTTCGGAGTCGGCTTTAGAGGAACCAAAGGAATCTAAAGAGGCTCCTCAAGTCTGTCCCTTAACTGAAACTTGTGAACTAACAGAAGAAGAAACTCGAAAATCAGACCCGAAAACCGGTCGAAAAGAAATTACGCTTGGAGTTTCAGGCATGAGCTGTTCGGCCTGTGCCTCAAATATTGAGAAAGTACTGAAGAAAAAAGCAGGCGTGGATTCAGTAGTTGTTAACCTTGAACTTGGAAGGGCAAAGGTAGGTTTTGAGCCTTCGCTTATCTCTACAAAGGAGATTGAGGAAACTATCGAATCTATCGGATACAAGGTAGAAAAAGACACTGTAACTCTGAGTCTTGAAGGTATGAGCTGTGCTTCCTGTGCTGCAAATATCGAGAAAGTCCTTAACAGGACCGAAGGCGTAATTTCAGCATCCGTAAATTTCCCACTTGAAAAGGCAGTTGTGGAGTTTGACTCCTCCCGCGTCTCTGTCAGAGAAATAATTGCCGCAGTTCAGGGAATTGGCTATGGAGCATTTGTTAAAACTGAAGCTGTTGAGTATGAAGACAGAGAGCAGATGTCCAGAAACACTGAAATCAGGAGACAGAGAAATAACCTGATCATTGCTCTCGTTCTGGGGATTCCAATAGGGTTAGGAAACATGAGCATGATGTTTCCTTTCCTGTCATTTGTACCTGATTTCCTTTCCAATCATATCGTTCTTTTTGTACTGTCCACTCTTGTTCTCCTTTTCCCTGGCAGACAGTTTTTTGTCGGGGCTATTAAGGGGTTCAAGTATGGCGTAACTGACATGAATCTGCTGATTGCAGCAGGGACAGGGTCTGCCTACCTTATCAGTGTAGCAGCAACATTTCTTGATCTTGGTCCAGGGTATAATAGTCTTTACTATGACACTGTAGCTTTCCTGATTATTTTCATTGTCCTTGGCAGGTATCTTGAGGCAAGGGCAAGGGGTCAGACCTCCGAAGCAATTAGAAAACTGATGGGCCTCAGGGCAAAAACTTCCAGAATCCTTGTAAACGGCATTGAAAAGGAGGTTCCTGTCGAAGAAGTGGCAGTTGGCGATATTGTTGTTGTCCGGCCTGGAGAAAAAATTCCTGTTGACGGAGTGGTGGTCGAGGGAAGTTCTGCAGTAGATGAGTCCATGCTAACCGGAGAAAGCATTCCGGTAGAGAAAATACCCGGTGATACCGTTATAGGGGCTACTCTTAACAAGACAGGATCTTTCAATTTTCGGGCTACAAAGGTTGGGGCTGATACTGCCCTTGCTCAGATAATCAGGCTTGTTGAAACTGCACAGACTACAAAAGCTCCCATCCAGAGGGTTGCAGATGTTTTTGCCGGAAACTTCATAGTAACCGTGCATATTATTTCGCTTCTGGCCTTTTTCTTCTGGTTTTTCATAGGGTACTGGCGCTATGGAGTAGGAGAGTCCGTAACTCTGGGTGGAATCAGCCCATTCCTGTTTTCCCTGCTTATAGCCATTACTGTCCTTGTAATCTCGTGTCCGTGTGCAGTCGGGCTTGCAACTCCTGCAGCCATTATGGTTGGCACAGGCAGAGGTGCGGAAAATGGAGTTCTTATAAAAGGTGGGGAAGCCCTTGAGAGAGCGCACAAACTTCATACTATTGTTTTCGACAAAACAGGCACGCTTACGGCAGGCACTCCGAAGCTGACAGATTTGGTCGCCGTTCCCGGTCACGAAGAAAAGAACGTACTTTTTATTGCAGCAACAGCTGAAAGAGGATCCGAGCATCCTCTTGGGGAAGCTATTGTAAAAGCGGCCGAAGAACAGGGGATCAGCCCGGACAAGGCAGAAAACTTCCATTCCGTCCCCGGAAAAGGAGTCGAAGCATATTTTGAAGGAAAAAGAATATTGCTTGGCACGCGAAAACTTATGGAAGAAAAAGGAATTTCCTTTAAAGAATTAGAAGCTGAAATGCGGGCCTTTGAGGAAAGCGGAAAGACTGCAATGCTCGTAGCTTTCGGAGAAGAAATTATTGGCATTGTTGCAGTTGCTGATACCCTGAAGGAAAACTCAAGGGAGGCTGTTGAAACTCTTAAGAAAATGGGTTTAGAAATAGTTATGATTACTGGCGACAATGCTGTTACAGCCAGTGCAATAGCAAAAGAGGTAGGTATTTCCAGAGTACTGGCAGAGGTACTTCCTGAAGACAAAGCCAATGAAATTAAAAAGCTTCAGGAAGAGGGCAACCTTGTCGGAATGGTGGGTGACGGCATTAATGATGCTCCTGCGTTGATTCAGTCCGATGTTGGAATTGCAATGGGGGCAGGTACGGATGTAGCAATGGAATCCGCAAAAATTGTGCTTATCAAAAATGATCCAAGAGATGTGGTCGCAGCTATTAAGCTTAGCCGGCTTACCATAAACAAGATCAAGCAGAACCTGTTATGGGCTTTTGGATATAACACGATAGGAATTCCAATTGCAGCCGGAATCCTTTACCCCTTCGTTCACAGAATCCTGATTACACCTGAACTTGCCGCCGCTTTCATGGCTCTCAGTTCGGTCTCGGTAACTACCAATTCCTTACTAATGAAAAGAAGTAAACTTTAAGCAAATGGCGCAGACCGTTTCAATTTTAGTATTTAGGACTTACGAATTTGAGAAACAACATCAATTACGGCAAGGACTGGAGATTAAAGCCATATTCTAGACAGTTAATAGTCTGATGCTGTTGATTTTTCAGTTCAATTGCGTAAGTCCTGATATTAAAAAAAGAAAATTTAATCAAACAATTAAACAGAACAGTTAAAATAGGAGATTTATATGGTAAAATTCGGTTCCACAGATAACAAGCCAAAAGTAGTACTTCTGCTAAGTCTTTCCACTTCGATAGTACTTGATGTACTTTTCCTTTCAGGAGCTCTTTTAACCAACGTTTCAAGAGGAGAAACAGCCTACACCCATGTAGACATGGCTGCAGGTTCGATTTTTGTTTTTGTAATTTCCATGATAATATCATTGTCTCTCTGGCCTAGAATTACGGAGTGGATTGAAAACAGGGAGACAAACAATAAAATCCCGAATTAATTTTTTCTGGCAAACCGACTCAGAAAAAACAATTATCACTCATTTATTTAAATGCAGTAAATTTATCTTTTAATGCGCCACACACAGGACATCTGTCGGGTGCTTCTCCTTCAAGAGTATACCCGCATACTTCGCAAACCTGGATTGTGCCGAGTTCGATGTCCTTTCCGGAGTTAACCTCCTCTAATGCTCTTTCAAAAAGCTGTTTATGTAGTTTCTCACTGGCGTATGACCATTCAAAACTCCTTTGTGCGCCTTTTTCTCCCTGGAACTTTGCAACTTCAATATATGTAGGATACATTTCTTCGATTTCATACGTTTCGCCGGAAATAGCCAGCTTAAGATTCTTTACGGAATCGCCAGGGCCAAAAGCTGCCATACTATTTGCAACAAATCCTCCATCGAGATGTCTTAACTCCCGGTAATGGTCTCCTGCATGTACATATTCTGCATGGGCAATTGCACGAAATAAACGAGCTACATTATCGTACTTTTCTTTTTCGGCCTGGTTTCCAAAATGTAAATATCTCATGTGTGCCTGGCTTTCTCCTCCGAATGCGTTAATAAGATGTTGTTCTGTCATTTTCCTCATTTAAAAACCTCTTTTTACGAAACTGTATATTATAATTTTGGACTTACGCAGTTAAAAATAATTACAAAAATATATATCAAAAGTATTCTGTTTAAACTGTTCAGGTTTAATTCGATTGATTTCTTGGCTTAACTGCGTAAGAGCCCAAATTGCCTTACTCGATTTTTACGTCTACTGCATTCTCAAATGGCTGTTGATAAGGTACTGTTACTTTAAGTACACCGTTTGAGTACTTGGCTACCGCTTTTTCCGGGACTACAGGGCAGCAGACTGCATAACTGTCTGCATATTCAACCCCTTCCTTTGTGGCTCTCACGTAAAAACCGTCTTCGGTAACCTTAAAAGAAATATCTTTTTTGTCCACTCCAGGAAGAATTACCTCGATTTCAAGGTTTTCATATTTGTCGTCAGGATATGCACATATAGAAGGTGAGACTTTTAAAGTGTCTGCCATTAGAATTACCCCCAATTAACATTATCAATTAATGTATTTATATATTTTCGTTCGGTTAAGTAATTTGTTAACGTTAAACACAAACTCCGTACTGCGTTTGATTGCGTCTGCTTTCTATGTTTTGACTGGGCTTGAAGAAAATTAAGATGTTTAAAGTAGAGTTTGTTTGCACCTTTTTTCTCTGGGCTTTAACCATAGACAAGTGCAAATTATCTGGAAGGAATTTCGATACATATAGTTTCCTTAATGATAATGATTTGAAAGTATTAATTTAAAGAGAGCTCAAATCTGGATTTCACATAAAGTCAGAACCTCATTTACAATACTCAAAAAATATTTATATAAAACACAGGCAAATAATGTAAGAACAGAAAAGTAAGAACAGAAAACTGTTACATAGATTCAAATCAAAGCCTAAAATCGTTATATGGATTCAGATCATAGCCTAAAACCGTTATATAGATTCAGATCATAGTCTAAAACCGTTATATAGATTCAGATCATAGTCTAAAACCGTTATATAGATTCAGATCATAGCCTAAAACCGTTATATAGATTCAGATCATAGTCTAAAACTGTCACATGCAGACCGAAATTAAAAATAGTCACAGAAAGTAGACTGCGAGATATCTCAAACAAAACCAGGTTAATATCTACTTTCTAAGATAATGGATTTTAATACATCCTTTAGATCAATTATTAGCTATTTTCATGTAGAATTATTTTGTGTGAGCTTTTTCCAGGTTGATAATTTAAAAGCGAGTGTTTATAATGAAAGAATCCGTCAGAAAACTCGGGCTTATAGGAGCTGGCCTCTGGGCAATAACCGAAGACAAGGTAAACGATCTTGTAAAGGAACTTATTGATAAAGGGGACATCAGTAAGGAAGAAGGCAAAAAGGCTATCCAGGATATGCTTGAAGAACGAAAAAAACAGAAGCTTGATCTTGAGAAGAAAATCTCTGAGAAAATTCAGGAATCTATATCAAAAACTGACGTATTTGCTAAAAAAGATATGCATGAACTTGAATCCAGGATAGAAACACTGGAAGATGAAATTCAAAGAATCAAAAACAAAGAAAAAATGTTTTTCAAGTGAAAACGGTTTTTTAGCAGCTTTTCACTTCTTTTCTATTTCACAACTCTTCAATTTCTATCTCTTCTTCAGGGCTTGCCTCCGTAAGCAAGTCTTCTAGCTCTGCCATATCAGAATCAACCTCCTGGATATCTGCCTGTGTAAGTCCCATATCCATATCTGTAGTTGGTACCCCATTCCCTGCCCCGACGACGTTTGAATTTACTCCTGACTTCTCTACTTCAGACGTACTGTTCCCGACACAACCGGATCCTGCAAGCCAGATAATTAAAGCTGACAGTACAAGCAGGTGAACGAATTTAACCATTTTCTACCTCCTTAGTTTTGTAATTTCTTTCAATATATTTTCCAGTCTCATCTCCTGAGCTAGATTTCTCCCTTTTATTAGAAATCATAATTCTTTGGGGGAATGTACTTAATCAAGTAATAATCGTATTACATTTCGATCTAAAAGTATCATGTTTAAAACTAAATGTATTACGTTTAGAATCCAAAGTATCACATTTTATTATTAACCATATTAAATTTAAAATTGAAGATGTTACATCTAATATTAACCATGATAAATTTAAAGTTAACGGTGTTACATATAAGTACTATCTGTATTATTACATATAAAATGCTAACTGTATTTTTATTTATGCTGACTATTTCTGCTACATTTTCGGTATTGATTGTATTTTCCGTCTACCTTTTACGTGAGTTATGTTAGTTTCTAGCCTTGGTTCCGTTTTCTTCGGTTTCGTAATTTTTGAGCTTGACGAAAATTTCTCTGAGTAACTTATTAGCTTTACTGATATCATTGAGGGACTGACGAAGGTAATTATTCGCAGTTCGCATATCTTCCCGAGTTACATTCTCACCACTATATAGGGAATCTGCCATTACTTTCTTCTCCTGGGCGGATTTAATGTAAGAAATATAACTGGCGAGTTTGATCTCAAGTTCAGATGTATCAATACCGGTCTCTTTCAGATCCTTAATTTCTACTCCAAGTCTCTCAGAGAGGCTTTCGGATTTTTCAAGAAATTCTCCTATTTTCTCACTTACAGTCTGCCCTGCGCTTGAAAGGCTGATTTTCTCGGCATCGTTCCATATTCCACGTACGGACCTTACCACGACCAAAAGCTCTCCCTGGCTTGACGCATTTGCAACGTTTAACTTTTCAACTTCAAGCAGTCTTATCTTTTCATCTATAACAGTAACTTTTTCGTTAGTTTCGTTACCGTTTGAGTATTCCATATTGCTCTCTACGTTTGAAAGGTGAGCTATCATATAGTTAATACTTGAGTTAAGGTAAGACTTTGTAGCATTTACAGCTTCTTCGGAGTTGGAGTCAAGTTCTTTTGCCCGAATACGGTCCCTTATTTTGAGAAAATTTTCTTTTGCTTCATTGTACTCTTGCTTATGTAACTGGAGTTCGTTCTCAAATTGTTTTCTTTCCTGTTTGTATTCGGAAACTTCGCTTCGATTTTCTGTGCTGAGATTCTTTTGCTCTTGTTTCATATCGGATTCAGAGCTACTGGACTCATCCACGTTGTTAGTTTCGTTGTATGAAACGAGGATATTTTCATGCATATACTGGTTCTGACTGCCGTTTCCGTGATCATAAGAATTTCTGGCAGCGAGGGAGCATCCTGGTACTAATAGACTGAGCAAGGTTAATATAATCGTAAAACAAGCCAGATCTTGAACAATTCTTGACTTTTTCATCTGACTGCCTCCCTTTATAAGTTATTACAACGTTATAAGGATCAGGTAAATATAATTATTCTTTTCGGAATTGATCTCATTAACAGGCAAATATCGACTTTCAAGCTTGATACACTCCCTGACTACTTCACAAAGCTTTAATAGGTATTTATTTTTTTCCATCTCTTTACTAGGAAAAGTAAAAGATTTATGCTAAAAGCCCATTTAACATTTCGTGAATTTTAGAAAGCTATGCAGTTTCTCACTTATTTTCTTTCTCATTATGGTCTTTCAGGGAAATGCAATCGCGGCAACAATTCACGGGACAGTCTATGAGTGGGATACTTTCAAGCCTCTTAATAACTCAGTTGTAGAGATTAATTCTACCCCGGAACAGAACATTATTGCAACGGATTCGGAGTACTCGTTCAATCTAACCCCCGGAACTTATACAATAAATGCCAGTTATCTTGAAGGAAACAGGATCGTTTATATAGCTCAGGAAAAAGTTGTAATCTCAGGTGAAGGAGAATATAGGCATGATCTTCTCCTTTTCCCACCTTCTCATGAAGAGCTTCTGAATCAGGATAACTTTGAAGCCCCTTATCTGGATTACGAAGAGACAGAACCCGTATCTCAGGGCTCTCACTATTCCGTTTTAGCTCCTGCTTTCCTGGTTCTTATAGTCCTGCTTCTAGCCCTGATGCTGGCAGCCTACCTTTTAGGAAAGAAGCATGAAAAATCGACAAAGAATCCTTTTCCTGAAAGTTACCAAGAGCGATATTTGCTGGAGTCTGAGAGCTTCACAAGGGATGCGATATTTTCTGAAGAGACCGAAACCGATTCAATCGAAAATACAACCGATTCAGCTGAAAACATTATTGAAACATCGGAACTTAGCTCTGAGCAGTTTGCTGAAAAGTTCGAAGGAATATCAAGTACTGACAAACCTAGACAGCAGAACAAGCCTACAGAAGAGGTCCAGAATATCTCGAGTCCTCCTTTCCATGAGAAGGAGCCTAATAAATCGAGTTCCGAAGTTAAAGAACATTCAAAGCTCAATCTTCCCGAAGATCTCAAGGAACTTCTGGAAATGGTTCGAGAAAGTGGAAACCGAATTACTCAGAGAGAACTGCGAAAAAAATCCCCCTATTCGGAGTCAAAAGTCAGTCTTATGCTCTCGGACCTTGAGGAGCGCGGGCTAATTGAAAAATTCAAAAGAGGAAGGGGAAATATAGTCCGTATTCCGGATGTCCATATCTCCAAGCAGACAAAACATGAAAGCAAGAAGGAATAAGCGGATGCATACCCCAAAATTTTTTGTATGGTGATAAACAGTAAACTATATAACTGAATTCACTGACTAAGCAGTAGAAACAGTTGACAATAGAGTACGCGGTATATTTGAGTACCTTTTTGATCTCTTATTCCCAAGAATTGCTTACCGATATGAATTTACTAACTGCAAATTTGAGTAATAGGACTCTGCTTTGCAGGAAAGAATTTGAAACTCGGATCATGAAATTCAGGTTCAAGAGGCTAATGGCTGGATTGAAGCCAGATATTCTGATATACCATCTCAACCCTGACAGTAAGCTGATTAATAGTGCGTGAATGAACATTGTAAGACTGGTAAATTATTGTTATTATTATTATACTATTATACTATTATTATATTATTATATTATTATATTATTAGAACTGCAGAAGGGATTATTAAAAAATGTACGAGGGACAACATGCGAGTTTCCATGGACATTGAATTAAAAGATGTACCCGGGCAGATGCTTTTAGCCCTCCAGCCCCTTTCAGAATGTAAGGCTAACCTGATAACAGTAGTACATCATCATCAAAAGAGGACCCCCAGGAAAACAGTACCTGTAAAGCTTGTACTTGAAACCAGGCCTGAAAGCATTGAGACAATAAAAGCTAAACTTGAAGAAAACGGAATTCGAATTGTAAGAGTCGGTGAACACCGTTTCAGAGAAAGCATAAACGTAGTGCTTATAGGGCATGTGGTCCATACAGGGATCCAGGATACGATTGATGAGATTGACAGGACAGGGTTTGCTGAGGTTGTGGATCTTTCTCTCTCTATGCCCGGTATCAATATGCTTTCTTCAGCCCTCATGAAAATCGATGCTGTCGGTAAAGAGGACTTGCACAGGGCACTTGCTATTCTCAAAGAAGTCTCGGCAAAAAAAGACCTGCTTATGGTTCTTCCAATTGATATCCAGGCCTGAAAAATAGTTTTAGGAGATTTGAAAACATGAAAACAGTGTGCTGTTCCATTCTCGGGTTCGGTGCAATCGGACAGGGCGTGGCTGAAGTACTCCTTAAGAAAAAAGAGTATCTGGAAAATATCGGGCTGGAAGTAAAAGTGGTTGCTGTTGTGGACTCAAAGGGTGCAACTATTAATCCTGAGGGAGTGGATCTTGCCAACTGCCTCGCCAGGAAGAGGACAGACGGAACTGTAGCTCTTGAGAACCTCTCTGGAGTTGAGGTTATCCAATCCGTAGCTCATGATCTTGTAATTGAGACTACTCCCACAAATATACGAACTGGCGGAGCAGGTCTACAGAATATGTTCGCGGCCTTCCAGACTGGAAAAGATGTTATTACCTCTAATAAAGGGCCTCTTACCCTTAAGTACAGAGAACTAATGGAAGCCGCAAAGGTAGCAGGCTCTCATTTCAGGTTCGAAGCGACCGTCGGTGGGTCAATGCCTATTATCAACCTATCAAATGAGGTGCTTGCAGGCAATAAGATTAAAAGTGTCAAAGGAATTCTGAATGGGACCTGTAACTATATCCTGACAAGAATGCTGGAGGAAAGAGCAAGCTACAATGACATTCTTGCCGAATCCATGCAGCTAGGAATTGCTGAGACCGATCCTACATATGATGTGGAAGGGATTGATACGGCCTGCAAACTCGTTATTCTTGCCAATGCAATTTTCGGACTTGATGCTACTTATAGCGACGTTGAGGTTACGGGAATTACGAAAGTTACGCCTGAAGCCCTTGAGATGGCTTATGAAAGAGGGCATGTAATCAAACTTATAGGTGAAGTCAGCAGGGAAAGAATTCATGTAGCTCCCAGACTTGTACCTATCAACCATCCCCTTGCAGTCGGAGGGACCCTTAATGTGGCGTCGGTAGAAACTGAACTTGCAGGAGAAATTACGGTTACGGGTAAAGGTGCAGGCCCGACTGAAACCGCAAGTGCAATTCTTAGCGATCTAATTGCAATTTATGGCAATTAATAGGTTAAGAATTCAGATTAAAAATTCAGGTTAAGAATTCAGATTAAAAATTCAGGTTAAGAATTCAGGTTTTGTCCTGAATTCGGAAAAATAAAATTAAAAAGCCGCGTTGATCATGACAAGTTTCAGGGAATTTGCAGAAACCTGCCAGGTAATTGAAAAAATCTCGAGTACAATTGATACTACAAGTAGGGTTGCTGACCTTCTTAGAATGGTTGATATCGAAGAGCTTCCCATTGCAACCCATTTTATTATGAGTGAGGTTTTTCCTGCCTGGAGTGGAGAGCAATTGGGAATTGGCACGAGTCTGCTGTATGTTTCCCTTTCCAGGGCCTCCGGAATGCCAGTAAAAAGTATAGAATCTCTTATTCGAACTACTGGGGATATCGGAGACACAGCTCTTCTTATCCTTAAGGAAAAAAGGAAAAACCAGGTTACTTTTTCTTCTTTCTTCGAAGAGCATCCCGAGCTCTCAATAACCGAAGTTTATAATCGTTTTAAAATCGCTTCAGAAGCCGCGGGGAAAGGCTCACAGGACATTAAGATAAAGAACCTTCAGTTCCTCTTTAATTCTTCGACCCCAAGGGAAGCAAAGTATATTTCCAGGCTTGCGCTTGAGGAACTCCGTATAGGTGTCGGAGAAGGTGTTGTAAGAGATGCAATTGCAAAAGCTTTTTCCGTGCCTGCGAATGTGGTTGAGCATGCCTTTATGGTTACGAATGACCTTGGGATAGTCGCTGCAACTGCCAAGGAAGGGGGGGTGGAAGCCCTGGAACACCTGGGAATTGAAATTAACCGCCCGATCAAGATGATGCTCTCACAGATCAGCCCTGATATAGTTGCCGATATCAAGGAAATGAAGGAGGCTGCAATCGAATGGAAATTCGATGGGGCAAGAGTCCAGGTCCATAAGGCTGGAAATTCGGTTACGCTTTTCTCACGGAAACTTGAAAATGTAACAAATTCCCTCCCTGATCTTGTAGAGATAATCCGCAAACATGTGAAGGCCGAATCCGCAATCCTTGACGGAGAAGCCGTTGCAGTGGATGAAAACGGAAAGCCCAGGGCATTCCAGGAGATCCTTAAACGTTTCCGGCGCAAGTACGACGTGGAGGAAAAAGCCCTTGGTATCCCTATTCAGCTCAACCTTTTTGACATAATGTACTTAAACGGAAAAACGCTAATTGACCTGCCTCTGATCGAGCGGCGAAAAGCACTTGAGTCCTGCGTGGAAAGCTCAGTTGAAGATTCAAAGTCTATCTGCGTGGACAAACAGGTGATCACCGGAGACCTGGAGCTTATAGAGAAAATCTATAAGGAAGCCTTAGAAGCCGGGCACGAGGGAGTTATGGTCAAAAACCCGAATTCGTTTTATTCCCCTGGCAAGCGAGGCAAAAACTGGCTTAAGAAAAAGCCTCTTATGGAAACCCTTGACCTTGTAGTTGTTGGGGCGGAATGGGGCTTTGGCAGGCGTGCAAATCTCATAGGTTCCTACACGGTTGCCTGTTATGACCCGGAAACCCTGCGTTATCTTCAGGTCGGCAAGGTTGGTACGGGCCTGACCGATGACCAGCTAAAAGAGCTTACAGAGATGCTTTCCGGGCTCATGGAAGGCGGAGAAGCAGGTGGAGTCTTTGCAATCCGACCGAAGATAGTTCTGGAAATCGCCTTTGAGGAAATCCAGAAGAGCCCCAATTATGATTCGGGTTTTGCGCTTCGTTTTCCGCGTTTTATCCGCATCCGGGACGATAAAGATCCCGAAGAAGCCGACACGATACAGAGAATTGGAAAGGTATACAGCCAGCAGTTGAAAAGGCTGTAAAAGGTGATGACTGATGTTAGCTTACCCTTCAATGTAACCAATTCCTACGGTCAAAACCTTTCCATTCACTTCAAGCTCATTTTTGATTCTGGTTGCATCACTCTCCGAAATCCAACTCCTTTTTTCACTTGAATTAGTTGATCCATCTACAAAACGGATAAGACACAAGATGGAATTTTTCACATGAAGGTTATTTTTTTCTATTATATCGAGAAAACTTTCGTCCTCGATAGCTTGTTTAGTTACTGTGATCACATAATAATTTCCTTTTTTGAAATCAGGGAATATAGGGTCAGTCCAATTCTTCTCTTTCCGCAATTCTTCTCTTATAATATTTCTTTTGCCTGGGTCTACGATTATATAATACCTTTTTGACATAATTTCAGAATCACATTCTATACTATAGTTTATAGGTATACTGCAGTTTTCGAGAATAGATTGAACTTCCGGTTCAGTAGTTCCATTTTCAAACTCGACAAATAGAGTACCTACTAGTGGTTTATTAACTGGATTTTTCGTATCCATTGGCATTTTTATAACTCCCCAGAGTATGATAAGTATCAGAAAAATAATAAAAACTGCAATTTTCTTACTGATTTTGCTCATATCTATACCACAAAAAGATGAGGAGTAAAGCTCCTCATCTCACGTATATACGGTTAACTTCTTGACCTGGACTTTCTACAGTAGAAAAACCAGATCCAACGGGCGATGGATCATTTATCTTTAAATATTGTACCCCAAAATCAGTATATGAATATCCCTTACAAACTCGAGCATGACCAGTAATTCCACTTTTAAATGGTCTATAACTGTTAATTTAAGAAAGACATCAAAATCTTATATTCTGTATTTACTGACTAGTCAGCGGATTCATAATGCATATCATAATACTCATTATTAATTTTTATATAATTAGTTCCGTTATCATACATGATATTAGCAAACTCTGTCATATTTCCGTCGTCGTTATCGAAAGGGAGCTTAATTTCTGTTCCTGGGTTTTTTTACTGCTTCTTGAACATAGGGGTATTTCTCGATATCCTCTAAACTGAACTCCACATATTTCTCTGGTGGGTCCTGAAGTTTATCTGCGTGAACATACATACCAGCTCCAGGCTGATAAATCACTAAAAAGAAAACCAGAAATAGTGCAAGAACTCCAAAAGAAATAATCATTAAAGCTGTTGTTGTTGATTTCATATAATCCTCTTCAAGTATCCCTGTCATGAAAATTAAACTGTTATTACTCTTATACGCATTGAAGAGTCGGAATTATTTGTTTTATCTATATCTATCACTACAGAACTCCAGGCATGTGGCAGTGTTCTGCAGGTGTCCGTAGTTTCGCCATCTAAAATAACTTTAAACTCATATTCCCCCTCTGCAAAATATGTATATTTTCCTTTAGACCATGGCATTGACCATCTCAGCAATAGCCATAATGATTTCGGCTGATCGATGTGCTCGTCAGGAGCTAGTTCATAAGTTCCTTTGAATATAGATTCATTATACGAATCAAATACTTCAACTGTTACCTCATGATTCTGGAGATCGTTATTATATATATAAAATAAAGGGTCAGGAGATCCAACTAACAAATATGGGAAAACGACGAAATAATTCAGCAAAATCAGTATTAGAATTCCTAGTAAGATGAAAATCTTTTGATAGTTTCTAATGTTTATTCCCCAAGAATTATTTTTAACTCTTATAGTCAAAAAATATTATAAAGGATCTTCCCCTTAGTGTTTAACTTTACATACCACTATCTACAACGTCACTACACGAACTACACCATATGTTTGTGCCCGTCATAAGCCTATTATAATTCATTAATACACTCAGGATGTCCATACTTGAAGTAATATCTCCTTATCGCCATCAAATTATGAGGTACTTCATGCTGAACAATGCTATCATGTAGTCAGTCTACACCTATACTTTAAGTGTATAAACACCAAATGATCTAGTTTCTGTGCTACAGTGTTACTGCCTATATCATTTCGTGGAGAATATCAAATCTTATTATCCTTATATTTACCGTTTAGTCAGCAAATTCACAATGCATATCATAATACTCATTATTAACTTTTATATAATTAGTTCCGTTATTGGATGAGATTTTTCCGAACTCCGATATATTTTCATGGTAATTGGAAGGAACTTTAATATCTTTTCCTGGGTTCATTACCGCCTCTTTAACATCGGGATATTTCTCAAGGTCTTCTAAACTGAACTCTGTATATTTCTCTGGTGGATCCTGAAGTTTATCTGCGCGAACATACATACC
>Ga0074193_1001689_pt1 | contig 24862 bp, 25 predicted proteins | sample EPASupsiteHSE605_FD_64523 | JGI IMG/M metagenome (GOLD analysis project Ga0074193, IMG submission 64523) | Bioremediated contaminated groundwater from EPA Superfund site, New Mexico - Sample HSE6-05 | ecosystem: Environmental > Aquatic > Deep subsurface > Groundwater > Contaminated ... | reverse complement strand
AAGGTCCAGGAAATGATAGATAAATACAAGAAGGACTAGGCGATTGCCGGGTCTGTATAATAATTCCTGACGGCGTCAATAATAAGCACTGCCCAATAATTTCCGGGGTGGTGCTTATTATTGAAAAAAGTGACATCGGGCTTTATTACAGCCATTATTTTTTTGGCCTTTATTATGCCGCAGGGGGCTTTCGCCGCGCCGGACACCAGTGCGCAGTCGGTTATTCTGGTTCAGGCCGATACGGGTCAGGTTCTTTACAGCAGCAACGCCGACACGCATATGCTCATAGCGAGCACGACAAAAATTATGACAGCGCTGGTAGTACTCGACAATTGCTCTCCCGACGAGCAGGTTAAGATACTGCCCGAATACACCAATATCGAGGGTTCCTCGATGTATCTTGAAGCAGGAGAAACCTACACGGTACGCGAGCTGCTTTACGGGATGCTTCTTGTTTCCGGCAACGACGCCGCAACAGCGCTTGCCTGCTACTGCGGCGGGAGTATTGATGGTTTTGCGGAGCTGATGAATGAAAAAGCCCGTGACATGGGGCTATCCGATTCGTCCTTCAAAAATCCGCACGGCCTCGACGCGGAGGGGCATTTTTCAACTGCCGCCGATCTTGCGGCGATCACCTGCGAAGCCTTGAAAAACGAGCTTTTTGCAAAGATCGTTTCCACAAAGACCTACACCGTGGGGGACAAGACCTTTTTGAACCACAATAAGCTGCTTTGGAACTATGAGGGCTGCTTGGGGGTCAAAACAGGATATACGACGGCGGCGGGCAGAAGCCTCGTTTCCTGTGCCGAAAGGGACGGGCTACGCCTTGTCTGCGTCACGCTCGGCGATTCCGACGACTGGAACGACCATACTGAGCTTTATGACTGGGCGTTCTCAAATTACGAATACAAAAAAATCCTGCCTATGGGCGTTATCTGCGAAATCCCGGTTATTTCCGGAGTTAAAAACAGCGTCGGTGTCTGTGCGGCTGCGAACACAAGAATCCTTGTCGAGCGGAACGCGCAGCTCGATTTCACGCTTGAGCTTCCGAAATTTGTTTACGCGGGGATTAAAGCCGGCGAGTGCGCCGGAAGGGCTTTCATTAAAGAAAACGGCACGGTTGTGTCTGAGGTCCCGCTAAACTACACCGAAGACGTTGAGCTTGCCGATAAAGCAAGACTCAATGCCTGGGAACGCCTGAAGCGCGCGTGGTTCATTGCAAATAGGTACGGTTTTGTGTTTCAGGGCACGGACTGACGTATCGGGGAATATTGCGGAGGTAAATATGCAACAGAGAATTCAGAAAATTATAGCTTCCTCCGGCGTCTGCTCGAGACGCGCAGCAGAAAAGCTTATCGAAGAGGGGAGAGTTACCGTAAACGGAACCGCCTCCTCTCTGGGTGGGCTGGCTGACGACAAAGCCGACGATATAAGGATTGATAATACACCTCTTCCCTCAAACGGGCCGAGGACCTACATAATGCTGAATAAGCCCCGCGGCTGCCTTTCCTCAATGTCGGATGACCGAGGGAGAAAGACCGTAGCCGACCTTACCGCCGACGCCGGAGCGAGAGTGTATCCGGTTGGAAGGCTGGACTATGACTCGGAGGGGCTACTAATCATGACTGACGACGGCGCTTTTGCGCACATGCTGATGCATCCGTCGCACGAAATCAAAAAAACCTATGAGGCGAGGGTGCGCGGAAACAGCATTGAAAACGCGCTTGCTATACTGCGTTCTCCTCTTGTAATCGACGGCTACGAGATAAGGCCCGCGGAGGTAAGGCTTATAAATAAATATGAAAACGACGCTTTGATCTCTATAACCATCAGCGAGGGACGAAACAGGCAGATCAGAAAGATGTGCGAAATCGCGGAGCTTCGGGTACTCCGTCTCAAGCGTGTCGCGGAGGGAAGTCTGCACCTCGGCAGTCTCCCGGTGGGCAGTTGGAGACGGTTGGAAGCTGCAGAGATAGAGAACTTGCAAAAGTACGTCGAAAAAGGCGTCGCAAAGTAAATATTAAATAAAAAAATGCAGGAATTTTGATTTTTGGCACTTCGGCACTTGCATTTGGTTTTATAACTGTAGTATCATAAAAGTAAAGTTATGGTATGAAACCAAAACGATGGGGATGTGATTTGATGGAAAAAGATGTTCTGGCTGTAATTGCGAACGACAATATCCACTATTCAAAAGGACAGCGGCGTATTGCAAAATATATTCAGGAGAATTACGACAAGGCCGCCTTTATGACGGCCGGAAAACTCGGAGCGACCGTCGGAGTAAGCGAATCGACAGTCGTGCGTTTTGCCGCGGAACTTGGGTATGACGGCTATCCCGGGATGAGGAAGGCTCTTCAGGAGATAATCCGCAACAGACTTACTTCAGTTCAGAGAATCGAAGTGGCAAAAGATCTTATAAACGGCTCCAATGTACTCAAAGCGGTCCTGACCGCCGATATGGAAAAGATACAGAAAACCATTGATGAAATCGACCCCGTCAGTTTTGACGCAGCGGTGGACGCAATCATCAGGGCGGAAAACGTCTATGTGGTGGGCATGCGCTCATCCGCGGCCCTTTCCAGCTTCATGGGCTATTATTTGAACCTCCTGCACGACAATGTGCATCTTCTGCACGACACGGCTGTAAGCGAGGTCTACGAGCAGGTCATACGTATCAAAAAGGGCGATGTTTTTATCGCGATGAGCTATCCGCGCTATTCTACGCGCACTGTCAAGGCGATGCGTTTTGCAAAGGAAGCCGGAGCGACAACAGTCAGCCTGACGGACGGCGAATCCTCTCCGCTCGTCAAAATATCCGATATTACGCTTTTTGCAAGAAGCGATATGGTATCCTTCCTCGATTCCCTTGTCGCACCTTTAAGCCTTATAAACGCGCTGATTGTATCTATCGGACTGCGCTCGGAAGACGCTTTGTCCGATACGTTCAAGCGTCTGGAAACCGTTTGGACGGCAAATGATGTCTATGAAAATACTGCAGGCTGACACTGCCGTTATCGGCGGCGGAGCAGCAGGGCTTATGGCGGCGGCTCTCCTTGCCGAGCGCGGAATTGACACGCTTGTCATCGAGCCCAATAAAATTATGGGCAAGAAGCTCCGTATAACGGGTAAAGGCCGCTGTAACCTTACAAACAACTGCGACAACAAACGATTTCTGGAAAATGTACCCTGCAACGGCAGTTTTCTTTACAGCGCGATAAACAGGTTCGGAACGGCTGACACGATGGCATTTTTTGAGCGTATCGGTGTTCCGCTCAAAACCGAGCGAGGCTCGCGCGTGTTTCCTCTTAGTGACAGCGCACACGACGTTGCTAACGCTCTTGAGCGTTACGGACGTGAAAAGGGGGTACGGACACTCCACGGGCGCGTAACGGCGCTGAAAATCGCACACGGTGCGCTTTGCGGCGTGATTGCGGAGGATACGGAGATACGGTGCCAAGCCGCGATACTTTGCACGGGTGGGGTAAGTTATCCGGGTACAGGTTCGACAGGGGAGGGCTACGCTCTTGCACAGAGCGTAGGACATACAATCACGGCTCCGCACGGTTCGCTCGTGCCGCTTTCTTCGGACGACGCCTACTGCGCCGAGATGCAGGGCTTCTCTCTGCGAAATGTTACACTGAGGGCCTTTGACGAAAACAACAAAATGGTTTTCGAGGAGCTGGGCGAACTGCTCTTTACGCATTTCGGGGTGTCCGGTCCGCTCGTACTGTCCGCAAGCGCGCATTTGAGAGATTATTCGATACATCGCTACCGCCTTTCGATAGATCTCAAACCCGGACTTTCTGAGCAGCAGCTCGATAACAGGGTACTGCGTGACTTCAAAAAATATGCGAACAGGGATTTTTGCAACGCCCTTTGCGACCTTGCGGGAAGCACAATGATTCCCGTTCTTGTCAGACTGTCCGGCATACCCGAGGATACAAAAATTAACTCCGTGACCCGCGAACAACGCGGAACGCTTGTCCGTCTGTTAAAGGACTTTCCCGTCAGTGTTTCGGGCCCGCGCCCTGTTGAAGAGGCGATAATCACCTCCGGCGGAGTAAACGTTAAAGAAATCAACCCGAAAACAATGGCCTCGAAACTGATAAAGGGGCTGTACTTCGCAGGGGAAATTATTGACACCGACGCCTATACGGGCGGTTTCAATCTGCAAATCGCATGGTCTACAGCTTTTGCCGCGGCACAGTCTGCCGAAGCCGGCTGACTTAAAACCACTTGAAAGGATTTCATAATGAGCAAGTTTGTTTCCGTTGCGATAGACGGACCTTCAGGAGCAGGCAAAAGCACGATCGCAAAAATGTGCGCTAAAAAGCTTGGCTTCATTTATGTGGACACCGGAGCAATTTACCGCACGGTCGGACTTGCGGCCCGCAACGCCGGACTCGGTTCGAAAGACGAGGCGGGCGTTGCTTCCCTGCTTCCGTCCATAGTTATCGCTATGCGCCACGACGAATCGGGACTGCAGAGAATGATACTCAACGGCGAAGACGTTTCCGACGAGATAAGACTTCCGGAAATATCGATTTATGCCTCGGATGTTTCCGCCATGCCGGCGGTGCGCACTTTCCTGCTTGATATGCAGCGCTATTTTGCGGAAACCGGCAATGTCATAATGGACGGACGCGACATCGGCACCGTGGTTCTTCCCGACGCCGACTTTAAGATATTTCTCACGGCGACGCCCGAAGAACGCGCTTTGAGGAGATTTGAAGAGCTACGGCTTCGCGGAACCGAAACGAACTATGAAGAAGTCCTGCGCGATATCGTTTACCGCGATAAAAACGACAGCACGCGCAGCACGGCTCCGCTCCGTCCGGCCGACGGAGCCGTTATTATTGATACGACCGGGAACACACTGGCGCAGAGCTATGAGCTTATCTGCGACCTTATCGAGGAGAAAATGTCGCGATGAGTACGGCGTATAAAATTTGTTATTGTTTGGCCTATCTGATATTTCGCCCGCTATATCCCTGCAGTTTTTCCGGCGCGGAGAACATTCCGGAAGGCCCCGCCATAGTCTGCGCAAATCATTCAAATCTTGTTGACCCGATTTTAATCGCGTTTGCTTTCGGACATCAGCGTCAGCTGTATTTTATGGCAAAGGCCGAGCTGTTTCGCATACCGCTTTTGAAGAACATTCTCAAATGGATCGGCGTGTTTCCGATTTCTCGCGGAGAGTCCGATATTAACTCTATCCGCACCTCGATAAAACACCTTAAAGACGGGCACCAGATAATGATGTTTCCCGAGGGGACAAGAGTTGGCTTGACCGATGCGGTATCCGCAAAAAATGGCGCTGTACGCATTGCAATCAAGCTGAAAGCGCCGATTTTGCCGATATATATAACATCAAACAAAAAAGCGTTCCGTCTTTCGAAGCTCGTTATAGGCAGACCATATACGCCGCTTGCGCCGGAGGATAAGGATTACGCGCATCTTTCGAATGAGCTGATGGAAGAAATTTACTCGTTGGGGTCAAATCATTGAAAAAACTGCTATTATCCGATAGCGCCGGTTTTTGCTTCGGCGTCAGCCGCTCGGTCAGTCTTGCCGAGGAAACCCTCAAGAAGAGCGACAAACCGTGCTACAGCCTCGGAGAGCTCATACATAACGATTCCGTGGTAGAAAGGCTCAAGGGAGCCGGACTTGAGGTTTCGCATTCCGCCGGAGAGTTACCCGAAGGAGCCTGTGTAATCATCCGCTCTCACGGAACCGGAGCCAAAGAGTATGAAACGCTTTCCCAAAAGAACTGCGAGATAATAGACGCCACCTGCCCAAAGGTGCTCAGAATACACAAAATTGTTTCCGACGCTGAGGCACACGGCAGAATTCCAGTCATCATCGGCATGAGAGAGCACCCGGAGGTTGCGGGAATTTGCGGATGGTGCGAAAATGCAGAGATATTTGCAGATGCGGACGAGTTTGAAAGCTGGCTGATAAACTCTGAAGAAAACAGGAATAAGGCTCTAACGCTTGTGTTTCAAACGACACAGACCCAGAAGAATTTAGAGGAAACAAAAAATATTCTCAAAAAAGAGTGTACAAACAGCGAAGTTTTTGATACAATATGTAGCGCTACATCCATTAGGCAATTTGATGCCGCGGCATTATCGGAAAAGTGCGGTGCTATGGTTGTGATCGGAGCGCGTCACAGCGCAAACAGTGTCCATCTGGCGGAAATCTGCAGTGAACATTGCAAAAATGTTCAGTTCATATCCTCGGCGGAGGAGCTTGATTTCAACGCCTTTGACGGAATCGAAACCATTGGCATCACAGCCGGCGCATCAACGCCCGCTTGGATTATTAAGGAGGTAAAACAAACCATGAATGACGAATTGAAAATCGAAGAAACCACAGCTGAAGAAGTTGAAAAGGAGACCGTTCCCGAGGTGGAAATGACCTTTGACCAGATGCTGGAGGAATCTATTAAAACTATATATAACGGAGATACCGTAAAATGTATCGTTGCCGCGATTACGCCGACGGAAATCAGCGTTGACCTCGGCACAAAACATTCCGGTTATATTCCCGTATCCGAATTTACTGACGACACCGATGTTCCCATTGAGCAGCTCGTAAAAATCGGCGACACCATCGAAGCCTGCGTTGTCCGCGTGAACGACGTCGAGGGTACCGTTATGCTTTCAAAGAAGCGCCTTGAAGCCGCAAAGTCCTGGATCGTGCTTGAGGATGCTGTAGATAAGGGAACAATTCTTGAAGGTATCGTAACAGAGGACAACAGGGGCGGAGTAGTAGTTACAGTCAAGGGCATCCGCGTATTTGTCCCCGCTTCGCAGACAGGTCTCGGCAAGGAATCCGACATGAGCGAGCTTCTCAAAAAGAAGGTTCGCCTTAAGATAACCGAGGTAAACCGCGGACGCCGCCGCGTAGTCGGCAGCATTCGCGCCGTCTCCAAGGATGAGCGTAGAGAGCGTTCCGAAAAGATTTGGTCCGATATCGAAGTCGGAAAGCACTATAAGGGCACAGTAAAATCCCTCACGGGCTACGGAGTTTTCGTCGACATCGGCGGAATTGACGGTATGATACACGTTTCGGAGCTCAGCTGGAGCCGCATCAAGCAGCCCTCCGACATTATGAACGTCGGCGACACCGTAGACGTCCATGTTATCAGCTTCGATAAGGAAAACCACAAAATCTCTCTTGGCTACAAGGATCCGAGCGGCAACCCTTGGGAGAAGTTCATGAATACTTACAAGGTCGGCGATGTTGTCAACGTCAAGATTGTCAAGCTCATGCCCTTCGGCGCTTTTGCCGAGCTTATGCCCGGAGTTGACGGACTCATCCACATTTCCCAGATTTCAAACCGCCGTATCGGAAAGCCCGAGGAGGTTCTGACAGTCGGACAGGCAGCGGATGTCAAGATTACCGCTATCGATACCGATAAGCAGAAAATATCTCTCAGCATCCGTGCTCTGCTCGAGCCAGAAAAGAAGCCCGAGGATGCCGCTTCCGCAGAAAGCGCTCCCGAAGAGAAGGCGCTTGTATACGAAGTTTCCGAAACCGGAGAGGCCACCGGCACAGCTCCCGAATCCGAAGAGGCAAAGTAAATTTTAAGCTCAGTTACAAACCCCCGGTTACGAGCTTCGTAACCGGGGGTTTTTTCCGGAATAGCGTGAAATCTGCCGTATTTGACCGAAATTTGAAGATGAGCGTTGTATATCTTCGATTTTCACAACAATATAGCTATATTTAATTATTTGTTATACTTTCTTGCTAAATTTCGATTTTTCGTGTATAATCAATAATAGAAGCGCATACCATAACATATTTTGACGGGAGGGATAAAGCTTGTTCAGCGTTGGAGACCGGATCGCTCACCCCATGCACGGCGCAGGGATCATAGACAGCATTGTCAGAAGAAAAGTTGACGGCGCGGAAAAAGATTATTACGTCCTTAAACTTCCTGTCGGAGATATGCTTGTTATGATACCGGTCGACTGTACGGACAGTATCGGTGTTAGGCCGATTGTATGTCCTGAGGAGGCCGAAAAAATAATCGGTGCATTTGCCGCTATCGAGGTCAACATGACCCAGAACTGGAACAAACGCTATCGCGAGAATATGCTCAAAATCAAAAGTGGCGATCTTTTGGAAGTGGCCGCGGTGATAAAGGGCCTGATGCTCAGAGATACCGACAGGGGTCTGTCCACAGGGGAGCGAAAAATGCTCCACTCAGCAAAGCAGATATTGATTTCGGAAATTGTTCTGTCCGAAAGCATAACATATGAGGAAGTCGAGCAGAGAATCAACACAGCTGTTTCCTGAAAAACGTTTACGGGCAGCGTAAGCATTGGGTGAGCCTTATGCTGACGTGCCCGTTTGCAATTTATATTTCTAATCATTTCGGAGGCAAATATGTCGTTAATTGACCTTTCCGTCCTTTTGCCGAAAAAAATCAGCTGCTCAGCGGTGATTGTTGCAGCCGGTTCTTCAAAGCGTTTCGGGAGCGACAAGCTCTTAGCGCCTCTCTGCGGGATACCCGTTCTTGCATATTCGCTGTCCACCTTTGAGGGCTGCAGATATATAAGTGAGATTATTGTGGTTACAGAAGCGGAAAAAATCATAGAAGTCGCCGAGCTTTGCGGCAAGTATAATATAAGCAAGGCAACAAAAATCCTCTGCGGCGGAGCCACACGCCTTGAATCCGCGCTTAGCGGCGTTTCAGAAGCAGACAAAAAATGCGATCTTATCGCGGTGCATGACGGAGCGAGACCGCTTGTGACTGTCAAGATAATCGAAGAAGCGATAGAAAATGCATTTAAGTATAAAGCGGCCGTTCCTGTCGTTCCTTCGCGCGATACCGTTAAAGTGCTTTCGGGAGCGTTTGTTGCGGAAACTCCGGAAAGGCCTTCGGTTTTCTGTGCGCAGACGCCGCAGGTCTTCGTTCCCGAACTTATAAAGGGCGCTCTGACAAGCGCGCTTGAGAAGAACATCGAAGTGTCGGATGATGCCTCCGCAGTCGAGCTTTTGGGCTTTAGTGTCCGCGTGACGGAGGGCAGCGAGGAAAATATAAAACTGACAACACCGCTGGACCTTAAATTTGCGGAGTGCATTCTGGCAGATCGAAGGGAGAGAAACACGCGTTGAGAATTGGTCACGGTTACGATGTACACAGACTAAAAGCCGGCAGGAAGCTTATAATCGGCGGCGTGACGCTTCCCTACGACTGGGGACTGGACGGACACTCCGATGCGGATGTTCTGCTTCATGCCGTAATGGACGCTTTGCTCGGCGCTGCCGCCTTCGGCGATATCGGGCAGATGTTTCCCGATACCGAACCCGAATATGAAGGCGCGGACAGCCTTGAGCTTTTGCGACTCGTAAATGCGCGGATAACCGGGGCGGGCTACAGGGTCTCGAACCTCGACTGCACGGTCATCGCACAGGCACCGAAGCTCGCGGGATATATTCCCGAAATGAGGGAGAAAATTTCAGATGCGCTGAATGTCGGTAAAGACCGCGTCAGCGTAAAGGCAACTACGGAGGAACACCTCGGCTTTACGGGCTCTGGGGAGGGCATTGCCGCCCATGCTGTCGTTCTGTTAGATAACTGAACATATGCCAAATTATGAGCATAGAATATCTCAGACCGAATATCGGTCAATCTACCGTCGGAAGGGAAAATTTCTATGCTTCATTATTTACTCATGTGCAGATCGCTCACTTACGCACAAAGGGCATCGCGCGCACTTGAGCGTATAGGCATAAGCGCAATTATCACAAAAGCGCCCAAGAGCGCGACGGGACAGGGCTGCAACTACTGTGTCAAGGTTTCGGAAAAAAATCTAACTCGCTCCATTGCCGCGCTCGTGGACGCGGGTCTCGGACCGACAAAGGTTTTCCTCGTAACAGGCGAAGGCTCGGTCAGCGAGGTACCGGGATGATTTATTTAGACAGCGCGGCTACGAGCCTTCAGAAACCGAAGGAAGTTCCGCTCGCCGTCAGCCGTGCCATGTCAATGATGGCAAGTCCCGGAAGGGGTTGCCACAGACCTGCAATGATGGCAGCGGACTGCGTTTTAAACTGCCGTATGCTGCTCGCTTCATATTTTAATGCCGGCGAGCCCGAAAACGTCATATTCACCTTCAACGCCACGCACGGCTTGAATATCGCTATAAACTCGCTTGTTTCCAAGGGTGACAAAGTAGTTATCTCGGGTTACGAGCACAATTCAGTTACAAGACCCCTGAAGGCGCTGGGCGCCGAGACTTTTATCGCAAAATCCAGATTGTTTGATAAGTACGACGCGCTCGAAGCCTTCAAACAGGCTCTGCCGGGCGCAAAATGCGCCGTGTGCACACATGTATCAAACGTTTTTGGCTTCATCCTGCCAATAAGAGAAATAGCGGGTCTCTGCCGTGAATTAAGCGTACCGCTTGTAATTGACGCCTCTCAGTCCGCGGGGATACTTCCTGTAGACTTCAAGGAGCTTGGCGCCGCTTTTATCGCAATGCCGGGGCATAAGGGCTTGCTGGGACCTCAGGGAACGGGAGTTCTTCTCTGTGGACACGACACGAAACCTGTTCTGTTCGGAGGCACGGGCTCAAACAGCGCCGACAGTCTGATGCCGGATTTTTTACCGGACAGACTGGAGGCGGGGACCCACAATGTTTCGGGTGTAGCTGGGCTCGCCCAGGGTCTTAGATTTATAATGTCAAAGCCAAAAAACGCGATATCAAGGCATGAGAGCGGCCTTTGCCGCGCTTTTGCCGAGAAGACCCGAGGCATAACGGGACTGAAAATGTTTTTAAGCGAAAACTTTTCGGCGCAGGCGGGAGTTATTTCGGTTATGAGCGATAGAATAGCAAGCGATGAGCTTGCCGAAAGACTCGGAAAAGAGGGCATTTGCGTCAGGGCGGGGCTTCATTGCTCGCCATTGGCGCATGAAACCGTCGGCACTGCCGAACAAGGGACTGTGAGATTCAGCTTTTCACCGTTCAATACCGTGGCGGAAGTCTCATATGCGGCCGATACGCTAAAAAAAATCCTGAATAAGCCGTAAATAGCTTTATAAACGTTTGCCATTTCATTACTGTTATTATATAATAAAGTTTGTGTAATTGTGTTTAATCTGCAGAACGGGCTTTGCTTACAGCACTGTACACGCCGATAAAGTTTGAACTATTTACAGATAGAGGTTATTTCCTATGGAACAGTTCAAAGATTTTATACTAAGGACAGTACAATATTTGCTGTCTGCAAGGGTGCCGGATATACTCGACATCCTTATTGTCGCGTTTTTGATATACAAGCTGATTGGAATTATAAGAAGGACAAACTCCCATAAAATCGCAAACGGACTTTTCATTGTCATTTTCGTTCTTTGGATTTCCGACTGGCTTAATCTTACCGTGATACACTTCCTTTTGAGTAAAGCTTTTGAGGTCGGGCTGCTTGCTCTGGTCATACTGTTTCAGCCGGAAATAAGGCGTGCGCTTGAAAAGGTCGGAAGCGGCAGCATATTGTTTCTGCTTCGCGGAAATATACACGTCCAGACGATTGATACCGCCATCACGCAGACTGTTATCGCCTGCAAGGCAATGAGCAAGAGCAAAACGGGCGCGCTTATCGTTTTTGAGCGTGTAAACAAGCTGGATAACCAGATAAACACAGGCACGATCATCAATTCCGATACGACTGCGGAGCTTCTGAAAAACATCTTTTACGACAAAGCTCCTCTTCATGACGGGGCGGTGATAGTCAGCGAGGGGAAGATCGCAGCCGCCGGCTGTATGCTTCCGCTCTCGAACAATCAGAACCTGAGCCGCGATCTTGGAATGCGCCACAGGGCGGGAATCGGGATGAGCGAGCATTCCGATGCCGTGGTTGCAATTGTTTCGGAGGAAACGGGAGCAATATCCATTGCGGTGGACGGTATGCTCAAGCGCCATTTGTCGGCGGAAACCTTCGAGAAGATACTTCGAAACGAGATTATCGTTGATGAAGGCATCGATACCGAAAGCAAAAGGAAAAAGCTCTTCGGCTATTTTAAGGTGAAGAAAAATGGTTAAGAAAAACGGAAAGTCCAGAATACTGGACAGTAAGATTTTGTGGGCCGTGGCCTCGCTTATTGCTTCGACATTGCTTTGGGTCTATGTTACGACATCGGAAGGCGATGTCATCGAGAGAACTTACGACGGAGTACAGGTCGTTTTTAAGGGCGAAGAAAGCCTTATGGACAAAAGCGGGCTCGTTATCTCAAACATCAGCTCCAACACAGTCAGCGTAAGGCTCAAGACCACCCGCCGTGAAATATCCAAGCTATCGGCAAGTACCATCGTTGCCGTAGTAGATGTTTCAAAGTTCAACTCAGTTGGTATTTACAATCAGTCGGTCTCATTGGAATTCCCGTCGGGAAGCAATACAAACTCGATTGACATAGTAACGATACTTCCTGGAAGTATATCGTTCAACATTGACAAGACCAGCACGAAAACAATTGAGATGAAAGGCAAGTTCGTCGGCACCGTTAACGAAGGCTATGCAGCGCAGCCGATTGAGTTTAACCCGCAGACCGTAACGATAAGTGGGCCTGAAAACGAGATAAGTAAGGTCGCATACGGCTGGGTCGAGATTGACCGGGATAATGTGGATAAGACTATTGAATTTGCTTCCCCTTATGTGCTGATAGATGAAAACGGTAACGAGCTTGATATCGGCAATATCACCCTGAGCGACGATACCGTTTCCGTTACGGTTCCGATAACCTTAACTAAGGAAGTTCCGCTGACGATAGATCTGGTCGAAGGTGGAGGGGCAACGGCGGAAAACGTCACAATCAGCTGCGACCCCTCAACTATAACTATCGCCGGTGATGCCGAAACGCTTGACGGTATCAATAAAATATCCGTCGGAACGATAGACCTGGCTTCTTTTGCATCCTCATATGAGGATAGCTACCAGATCGTTCTGAATAACGACGTTTCAAATGTTACGGGTATCACCGAAGCGAAGGTAACCGTTAAAATAGTCGGACTTGTAACAAAAAAATTCAGCGTTACGAATATCTCAACAATCAACGGACCTTCGGGTAAGAAAATAACTATCGTCACAGAAAATGTCGAGGTTACGCTGCGCGGCAAGGAGAGCGTACTATCAAAAATTGCCGCAAACAACATTAGGGTAGTGGCTGACCTTACGGATATCGGCTCGACGACAGGCATTTTCCAGCCGTCGGCCAAGGTTTATGTAGACGGATACACGGGCGTCGGAGCAATCGGCGAATACAGCTTATATGTTAAAATCAAATAGCTGTGTTTAATTTCGAACCGGCGGAAAGGACAAGGCAATATGGTAAAAAGCATGACCGGCTACGGCGGAGCAAAGTCCGCGGAGGGTGCATATAGGCTTTCCGTGGAACTGAAGAGCGTAAACAATCGGTATCTGGACACCTCCGTGCGTCTGCCGCGCAGCTTTATGTACGCAGAAGAAGCGGTCAAATCTGCCGTACAGGCTCATGTTTCGCGGGGAAAGGTCGATGTATTTATCTCCTTCGATTTAATTTCCGCCGAGAACGCGGCAGTTACCGTTAATGAGGCGCTTGCGGCTGAGTATAAGGCGGCGATCGAGAGCATCGGAGAAAAACTGGGGCTCGACGCAGGTATTTCGGCATATCAGATAGCAAAGCTTCCGGATGTTCTGTTGCTGGACAAAAAGGAACTGGAAAAGGACGAGGCTCAAAAGGAACTGCTGAAGGTTCTGGAGCAGGCGCTTTCAGATTTCGACGCGATGCGCGCACGAGAGGGCGGAAAATTGTATGACGATATTTCGTCCCGCCTGAAAGCGCTTGAAGCTTATGTCAGCTTCATCGAGGAGCGTTCTCCGCAAACCGTTGAGGAATACCGCGACAGGCTAACAAAAAAGATGCAGGATATACTCGAGAGCAAGCAAATAGACGAGAGCCGCATACTGACAGAGGCGGCGATTTATGCCGACCACATAGCAACAGACGAGGAGACCGTCCGTTTACGGAGCCATATCGACCAGATGCGCGGTATGCTTTCGGGCGAGGCTCCGGCCGGCAGGAAGCTCGACTTTATTGTGCAGGAGCTGAACCGTGAAACGAATACTGTAGGGTCAAAGTGCAACAGCAGCGATATAACACGCACAGTGCTGGAAATGAAATCGGAAATCGAAAAAATCAGAGAACAGGTTCAGAACATTGAATAGGGGGATTAAGCCTTGAAACTTATCAACATCGGCTTCGGCAACATGGTCTCGGCCTCTCGGGTTATCGCCATTGTAAGCCCTGAATCGGCGCCGATAAAAAGGATTATACTTGACGTGCGCGACAGAGGGCAGCTTATTGACGCGACCTACGGCAGAAGAACAAGAGCTGTCCTTATCATGGATAGCGGGCACGTTATTCTCTCGGCTATCCAGCCGGAGACGGTTGCGGGAAGAATGAGCGGCAAAAACGAGGCCGACGCCGGAGGTGAAGCTGAAAATGAGTGAATGCGGGAAATTGATCGTAGTGTCCGGCCCGTCCGGCGCCGGTAAAAGCACGGTCATTTCGCGAGTTATGGAACAAGACAAAAGCGTCGTGTTTTCCGTATCCGCCACGACCAGAAAGCCGCGTGAAGGCGAGTGTGAAGGCGTCGATTACTTTTTTATCGATACCCAGCACTTTAGAAAGATGATTGAAAACGGCGAACTTCTCGAATATGCGCAGTATGTGGATAACTACTACGGAACGCCAAAGGCGCCTGTTCTTGATAATCTCGAAAAAGGCCTCAGCGTTCTGTTCGACGTCGAAGTTCAGGGTGCCATGCAGATTAAAAGTCTTTGCCCCGAAGCCATTTTGATATTCGTAATTCCCTCCGAATTTTCCGAGATTGAAAAAAGGCTGCACGCAAGGGGAACGGACAGCGAAGAAAAAATCAGCCAGCGTATAAAAACAGCGAAATACGAATACTCGTTTGCTATGGAATACGACTACATCGTGCTTAACGATATGCCCGATACAGCAGCCGATGAGATAAAATCCATTATAACCGCCGAAAAATGCAGGGCGGTAAATCGAAAAAAATATTTAACCGAGGTGTGTTCATTATGATGTTATACCCGCCGCTCGCCGACATGGTTCATAAAGTCGGAAGCCGTTATTTACTGGTCAACCTAATTGCCCGCAGGGCAAGAGAACTCTCCGCAAACGCTGAGGAAAACGGCGTTCATCTTGATAAAAAGCCGGTCTCGACCGCTATTGACGAGGTCTATACGGGGAAGATCAGACCGGTCGAAAGAAATCGCTGAACCTTAACAAAAGACTACTAAGGCGTATTTTGCGCCTTAGGGCATTCTCAGACGAAGTGGCGGTGATTTAAGTGAAAAAGCCGGTTGCAAAAGTAGCAGTGTCAGCCGCTACCTATCAGATTGACAAACCGTATGACTACATCGTCCCGGAAGAATTTGCGGAAACTCTGACGCCGGGTATGCGTGTGCTCGTCCCTTTCGCCAAAGGCAACAGAAAAACAGAGGGCATAGTTCTAAGCTTTTCTGACAATACCGAGCTTTCCAAACTCAAATGCATCGCATCGGTCCTTGACGAAGCCCCCGTACTTTCGGGTGAACTCATCAAACTCGCGCTTTGGATGCGGGAGCGCTGCTTCTGTACGGTCTACGATGCCGTTAAGGCTATGCTTCCGGCGGGACTCTGGTATAATCTGAGCGCCGTCTGCCGCCTCACGGAAGGCGTAGGAAAGCCTGAGGCCTATGAAGCGGCGTCGCGCTCAGAAAAGCAGCGTAAAGTGCTGGATGTCGTTTTTGCGCACGGCGGCAGCTGCGAATACCGCGATATTGAGCTTGCATTCGGCAAAGATAATCCGATGAGCGCGGTTCAAAGCCTCACTACAAAGAACGTTCTGGTCACGGACTGCCTTGAAAACCGAAGGATCAAGGATAAGACCGTGAGCTTTGCGTTTTTAGCCGTGCCTTCGGAAAACGCCGCGGAAATCGCGGCTGCAAAGAAACGCTCCGCACCGTCTCAGTCCGCCGTTCTGGAGCTCCTCGTTAATTTCGGCGGAGTGACAGTGAACGACATTCGCTACCTTACAGGTGCCGGCAGCGCCGCTGTCAAAAAACTCGAGCAGGACGGGCTTATCGCCCTCGAGCAGGTCGAAGTTTTTCGCAGGCCCGATTACAGGGAAGGCAAAACAATGCCTCTCCCGGAGCTCAGCGAACAGCAGCAGTCGGCCTATGAAGGTCTTTTATCGCTCACAGGCTCGGATTCCGCCGCCTGCGCCCTGCTTTACGGGGTTACGGGAAGCGGAAAGACCTCGGTTTACGTCCGCATTATTGACACGCTTCGCAAGAGAGACAAGTCCTCGATACTTCTTGTTCCGGAAATCGCGCTGACGCCGCAGATGCTGGAGACCTTTTCCTCGTATTTCGGCGATGAAATCGCCGTCATGCACAGCTCGCTTTCGGCGGGAGAGCGCTATGACGAGTGGAAACGAATAAAAAACGGAAAAGCGAGAGTTGTTGTCGGCACGCGAAGCGCCGTCTTTGCCCCGGTGAAGAACCTGGGAATGATAATCATCGACGAGGAGCAGGAGGACACCTACAAGTCCGAAAACGCCCCACGTTACCACGCGCGAGACGTTGCAAAATTCCGCTGCGCGCGCAGCGGAGCCTTTCTGCTGCTGGGCAGCGCAACGCCCGACATTGTGAGCCGTTACAATGCCCAAATCGGCAGATACAGATTTTATTCCCTGTCGGAACGGTACAATCAGATGTCGATGCCGCAGGTTCAGATTGTCGACATGAAAAAGGAACTGCGAAACGGAAACGGCGGAGATTTAAGCTCTGTTCTGATTAAGGAACTTGAAGAAAACATTTCGCGCGGCGAACAGAGCATTCTTTTTCTCAACAGGCGCGGTATGTTCAAACTTATAAGCTGCAGCGAATGCGGCTATACCTATAAATGTCCGCGCTGTAGCGTCAGCCTGACATATCACAGCGCAAACAACCGTCTAATGTGTCACTACTGCGGCTTTTCACAGGCTGTGGACGCCTCCTGTCCCGACTGCGGCGGCAAGCTGAGCTTCGTCGGTGCGGGAACTCAAAAGGTGGAAGAGGAGCTGCGGGAGCTTTTTCCCGAAACGGAAGTCATACGGCTGGATACGGACACTGTCGCCGCCGCAGGTTCGCACGACGTTCTGCTGAACAGATTTCGTGATGAGAACGTCCCGATACTGGTAGGGACGCAGATGGTGACAAAGGGACTGGATTTTCCAAACGTAACCCTCGTCGGTGTGCTCATGGCGGATCAGTCGCTTTACGCGGGAGATTACAGAGCCTCCGAGAGAACCTTTTCGCTGATAACGCAGGTAGTCGGGCGCTCGGGCAGAGGAGCGGTGGCTGGAAGAGCGGTCATACAAACCTTCACACCGCAGAATCAGGTGATTCTGCAGGCGGCAAATCAGGATTACGACAGCTTTTACAGCTCTGAGCTCGAAATGCGCAGGCTCCAGTGGTGTCCGCCTTTTTCCGAGCTGTTTTCCGTGACGGCCGTCGGACAAAACGAGAGCGCCGTCCTGCGCAGCTTGAATACTGCAAAAAGTGTTCTTGTCAAGGAGCTTGGAAACAAGGCAGATGTCAGAATACTGGGGCCGGCCCCGCTTTCCGTCGTCCGGGTTAACAGCAGCTTCCGCTACAGGCTTACCATTGCCTGCAAGGACGGCAGGGACGTTAGAGAGCTTATATCAAACGTAATAATCTACTGCAACACAAACAAGGAATTTAAGGGCGTCACTGTCTTCGGGGACATCAACGCCAATCAATAAAGCAGAAAATCCAAATAATAGGAGCAAAGAGTATGGCGATTCGAAACATAGTTAAAGAAGGCGACAGCGTATTGGAGAAACATAGCCGCCCTGTAACGGAATTCAACGAAAGACTTCACGTATTGCTGGACGATATGAAGGAGACGCTCGAAGCATCCGGAGGAGTCGGACTCGCGGCGCCGCAGGTGGGCGTTCTCCGACGTGCGGTTGTCGTTATTGAAACTAATGTTTCCGAGGGCGAGGAGGATTATTTCATCGAGCTTGTTAACCCTGAACTCATATTTGAGGAAGGCGTGCAGACCGGTCCGGAAGGATGCCTGTCGTTTCCGGGGCAATACGGCATCGTGACCCGTCCGAACCACGTAAAAGTGCGCGCGCAGGACAGAAACGGCAACACATTTGAAGTTGAGGGCGAAGTTCTGACGGCCAGATGTTTCTGCCATGAAATCGACCATCTGAACGGAGTACTTTTCCCTGAACGCGCCGAGCGTATGCTCACGCCGGAAGAGATTAGCGAAAAAGACGTATAATTGGAGTTGACCTTTGATGCGGATTGTTTTTATGGGCACGCCCGATTTTGCCGCGGCCTCGCTGCAGCGCCTCATTGACGAGGGCTTTGAGGTCGTCGGAGTTTTCACACAGCCCGACAAACCAAAGGACAGGGGCATGAAACTATATCCGAGCCCTGTCAAGGAAATTGCGTTCAAGGCCGGAATACCCGTATTTCAGCCCGTAAAAATGAGGGACGGAACGGCGCTTGCAGAACTTAAATTGCTTTCTCCAGACCTCGTGGCGGTCGTCGCCTACGGGCGGATACTGCCGGAGGATCTTCTTGCCGTCCCTCCAAAGGGAACCATCAATATTCATGGCTCGCTTCTGCCGAAATATCGGGGCGCCGCGCCGATACAATGGGCTGTACTGAACGGTGACAGGACAACAGGCGTCAGCTCCATGTACCTTGCTGCCGAGCTTGACAGCGGCGACGTTATTTACACAACCGAAACCGAAATCGGCGAATTAGAGACGTCCGGACAGCTTTTCGAGAGGCTTAAAGGCATGGGAGCAGAGCTTCTGATTAAGACAATACGTGATATAGACAGCGGCTGTGCACCGAGAGCACCGCAGGACCATTCGAGTGCATCATTTGCACCGCCTCTGTCAAAGGAAATGAGCCCGATTGACTGGACGAAAACCCCACGCGAGATTGCTAAGCACATATGCGGGCTCGACCCATGGCCTGTCGCGACCGCGGAGCTTAAGGGAACGCTCTTCAAGATTTACGGCGCGGAATACACTTCCAACAGGACAGATATGCCTGCGGGAACGGTTATTTCGGCTGACGGAAAAAAGGGTATAGAAGTTGCCTGCGGAAACGGGGAGACCCTGCTTGTAACTCGTTTGCAGGCGCCTGCCGGCAGACAGATGTCCGCGGCTGATTATCTGCGCGGACACCCAATGGATATTTAGCATACGCACATCGGAGGTAATAATGGCAAAATCAGCCCGCGAGGCGGCTTTGACAGTTTTGGAGCGCTGCCGCAGAGACCAGGCGTTTTCGGACGCGCTTTTGGGCAGCGTCATGCAGACTGCCGGATTAGACTCCAAGGACAGGGCCCTCTGTACGAGACTGTGCTACGGAGTCCTTCAGAATATGCTGCTGTGCGATTTCTATATCGACAATTACGTATCAAGAGCACAGAAACTGGAGCCGAAGGTTCGCGATATACTGCGGCTGTCGGTCTACCAAATACTGCTTATGGACAAAATCCCTTCGCACGCTGCAGTAAACGAGGGTGTCGAGCTTTGCAGAAAGTACGGATTTGCAAGGGCTTCAGGTCTTGTGAATGCAGTCTTACGCAGAATTACCGAGAATAAGGACAGTCTGCCGCCGATACCTGATAAGGATATAAAAGAGTACCTTTCAATCAAATACAGCACGCCTCCCGAACTTGTAAACAAACTGGCGGAGGAATTCGGCGCTACGTTTACGGAGGAGCTTTTGCGTGCAAACAATGAAGCGGCTCCGCTGACCGTACAGGTAAACACACTTAAAACCACGGCTTCGGAGCTGCGTTCCGCGCTTGAAGCAAAAGGCGTCGAGCTTACACCGCACGAAATTATTCCGGACTGCTTCGAGCTTAACGGCGCGGGGGATTTGACCGAGCTTGAAGAGTGCGCAAACGGGCTTTTCTATGTTCAGGATGCGGCAGCCAAAATTGCCGTTCTTTCGGCGGCTCCAAAACCCGGCGATACTGTTCTGGATGCCTGCAGCGCGCCGGGTGGGAAGAGCTTTGCAGCGGCATTAATGATGAATAACAGCGGAAGCATCTGCGCCTTCGACATACGGGAATACAAGCTCACGAGAGTCAGAGAAGGCTCGCTGCGGCTTGGAATAAACATAATTACGACAGGCGTTATGGACGCCGCAAAGCCCGACGCGGAGCTGAGAGAGACCTTCGACCTTGTCATGGCGGATGTGCCGTGCTCGGGGCTAGGGGTCATCCGTAAAAAACCCGACATCCGCTATAAGGATATGAAAGAGATTGAAAAGCTGCCGGAAACACAGCTTGCCATATTAAACGGGCTGTCCTCCTGCGTAAAGCCCGGTGGGATACTGCTTTATTCGACCTGTACGGTGCTCGAAAAGGAAAACGGCGGCGTTATTGACCGCTTTCTGAAAGACCACGGGGAATTTTCCGCAGAGAGCTTTGTACTGCCTTCTCCTATAAACGAGGTGGAAAGCGGCAGACTGAGCCTCTATCCGCACATTCACCATACAGACGGCTTTTTTGTCTGCAAACTGAGGAAGAAAAATGAAAACTGATATAAAATCCCTGCTGCCCGAAGAAATCGAAGCCGCCTTCGCAAAAATCGGCGAGCCGAAATACCGCGCAAAACAGGTTTTTGCATGGATGAGCAGGGGAGTGCGCTCCTTTGACGAAATGTCGGATCTTCCCAAAATGCTTCGCACGGCTCTTAATGAAAATTTCATCCTGACAAATCCGAAGCCTATACGCAAACAGATTTCCCAAATCGACGGAACAATAAAATACCTCTGGGAACTTGGCGACGGAAACGCCGTCGAAACGGTTGTTATGAGCTATCAGCACGGCAACACGGTATGTATTTCCACGCAGGTCGGCTGCCGCCAGGGCTGCGCCTTCTGCGCATCAACGATAGGCGGACTTGTCCGCAACCTTGAGCCGTCCGAGATGCTCGACGAGGTGCTCTTTTCACAGATTGATTCTGAAAAGACAATTTCTAACATTGTCCTCATGGGTATAGGCGAGCCACTGGATAATTATGACAATGTTATAAAATTTCTGAAGCTCGTCAATCACCCGGATGGCATGAATATCGGAATGCGGCACATTTCTCTTTCAACCTGCGGTCTGACAGAAAAAATTGAAAAACTTGCAGAGCTTAATCTACAATTGACCTTGTCAATATCCCTGCATGCGGCGGACGATGAGACACGTTCAAAGCTGATGCCAGCAAACAGAAAAAGGGGAGTGGACGAGCTTGTTACGGTCTGCAAGCGATATTTCAAGCGTACCGGAAGAAGGATTTCTTTTGAATACGCGATGATCGACGGTGTCAATGATACGCCGATGCACGCGATTTTGCTGGCACAGAAGGCAAAGGCCTGCTCCGCGCATGTAAACCTCATCCCGCTCAATCACGTTGAGGAGAGAGAGTTTAAGCCTTCAACGGCTGAAAATATGAAGAACTTCATTAGAATACTTGATGAAAACGGAGTAAATTCAACCGTGCGCAGAAAGCTTGGCAGCGATGTGGATGCGTCTTGCGGACAGCTGAGAAGAAAAGCCGCCGAACAGGGCGGCTGAAGGATATAATTCAAATGGCTTGCGCGGAGCGAAGGATTTCCGCGTACGGGAGGAAGAGATGAAAGGCTACACCATAACCGATGTCGGTAAGGTGAGAAACGAAAACCAGGACTGTGTACGGTTCTTCCAGAACACGCTGCCGTCCTTTGCCGTTCTCGTGCTTTGCGACGGAATGGGCGGCGCGAAAGCAGGAAGAGTTGCAAGTGAAATAGCCCTGTCTTACTTTATGTCAGGAATTGCGGAATACCTTGCCGAAAAGAAAAACAAAGAGGACATTTCCGAGTTCGCTCGTCTTGCGGTAAACGGTGCAAATGAGCAGGTTTACAAGCGCGGAAGCAGCGACAAGGACTGCGAGGGAATGGGAACAACTCTTGTTGCGGCTATTGTCAGGGGTAAGGAGTGCTGTATCGTCAATGTCGGCGACAGCCGCGCGTATCTTATCTCCGGCGGGACGATTGGCCAAATCACACGCGACCACTCCTTTGTGGAGGAAATGGTCGGCAAGGGCGCAATTACCAGGGAACAGGCAAGAAACCATCCGCGGAAGAATGTCATTACCCGTGCGCTGGGCGTTGATAAAACCGTTATCTGCGATACTTTTTCACCCATACTTAAAAGAAACGACCTCCTGCTGCTGTGCTCGGACGGGCTGAGCAACACGCTCAGCGACGCGGAGATTCTTAATGTAGTAAAAAGCAAAAAGGATCTTGCCAATATAGGGAAGGAGCTTCTTGACATGGCGCTTTCAAGGGGAGCGCCTGATAATGTGACGGTCGGTTTGCTTCGAAAATAACTTCAACCTCAATCATTGGAGGATAAAAAATGGAAAATTGTATGGACAGGTATCTGGGCCAGATGCTGGACAACAGATATGAGATACTTGAAGTGATAGGTTCAGGCGGAATGGCCGTTGTTTACAAGGCCCTCTGCCACAGGCTGAACCGTTACGTCGCCGTAAAAATTCTGAAAGATGAATTTGCCTGCGACAGCGATTTCCGCGAGCATTTTCGCGCGGAATCTCAGGCTGTTGCAATGCTTTCACATCCGAACATTGTATCGGTCTATGATTTCAGTCGAGACTCCGATTGCCAATATATAGTTATGGAGCTGCTTGAGGGCATAACGCTCAAGCAGTATATGCAGAAAAAGGGTGTCCTCAGCTGGAAAGAAGCCCTGCATTTTGCTACGCTGATTTCGAGGGCGTTGAGCCATGCGCACAGCAAAGGCATCGTTCACCGCGATATTAAGCCTCAGAACATAATGGTAGTCAAGGACGGGAACATAAAAGTCGCCGATTTTGGCATCGCTCATCTGCAGACCGAGTCTAGCACCGAAACTCCGGAGACTATGGGTTCCATCCACTATGTCAGTCCCGAGCAGGTTCACGGCGACCCTGTCGACGCGCGCAGCGATATTTACTCTCTGGGCGTCGTAATGTATGAAATGCTTACCGGCAAGTTGCCTTACGAGGGCGACACAGTCGAGGCAATAGCCGTCCAGCACTTCGGACAGATACTTACACTTCCGGGCGACATCAAGCCCGATATTCCCGTGCAGCTTGAGGACATTACACTTAAGGCAATGGCAGCTGACATAAACGAGCGCTATCAGTCGGCCGAGGCGCTGCTCAACGACCTAGAAGCGTTCCGCAAGAACCAGGCTTTTCTGGGCGCGGAAGCGGGCGACCCCGACGACGATGATGACGACGGACTGCACCTCGGACGGCTTCGCTCAAAAGAAAGCACCAAAAGCAGAAAAGCCCGCACGAGGACCGTCAGTACCTTTTCGGGCTTTGCTCTGATTGCGGTTTTCCTTATTGCGATACTCACTATGCTGTGGAATTATTTTCTCAAGGATATGTTCGTCGGCTCTGAAAGAATTGACATCCCGAGCTTCGTCGGCGAGGACAGCGAGGATGTCACAAACAGCGAAGCGTACAAGGATACTTTTAATTTCCACGTTGTATATGCCATTGACCCCGATACACCGGAGGGTCAGGTAATCAGTCAGGACCCTGAAGAAGGCCGCAGCGTCGCAGTCAGCGACGACGGAATCGACGTTGAACTTACCGTCAGCACGGGTATTATGATGACACAGATGCCGGACATGGTGAACCACGAGTCACGGGAAGCGAAGCTTTCGCTTGAACAGCTAGGTTTTGTAGTGGATGTTGTATCCGTCGCGTCTGACACGATTACGGAGGGATATGTCGTCAGCACCAGCCCTGCGGCAAACGAGCAGGTAGCGCAGGGGGCGACGGTAACGCTGAACGTCAGCGGCGGACCCGAGCTTGCACAGGTTACAATGCCGAGCGTTATTGGCAAATCAAGAGACTCAGCAGTATCAAAACTGGAAGGTCTTAACCTCAATATCGGAAGTATAAGCGAGGTGGAAAACGATGCTGCCTCGGGAACCGTGATATGGCAAAGCATTGATTCCGGCGAATCAGTTGCAGAGCACACGGTCATTTACCTAAAGGTCTCGAAGGGCCCGAAGGAAACCCCAACTCCCGAAGCATCTGCGCCGGCAGAGTCCACGGCGACGGCAGACTCCGGCACAGGGACCGGCGCATGACTACGGAAGGAATGATAGTGAAAGCACTCAGCGGCTTTTATTATGTTCAGACCGAAGGCGCCGTTATTGAGTGCAGAGCGCGCGGCCGTTTCAGGCTGCAAGGCGTTTCCCCGATGGTCGGAGACAGGGTAAACATCGTGCTTGACTCAAACGGGAAAGGTACGGTCGACAGCATAAACGGACGTAAAAACAGCTTTGTGCGTCCCGCCGTTGCCAATATCGACTGTATGGTGGTTCTTGCCTGCGCGGTAAACCCGATTACGGATCCGTTTCTGATTGACAGGGTCACCGCTCTTGCCGAAAATTCGGGTTGCGAAGTGATTATCTGCGTTAATAAATCGGACCTCGACACGGGTGACCGGCTGTTTGAAATTTACAAAACCACGGGATACACGGTAATTCGAACCAGCGCCGTCGAGGGCGGAGAAGGCATAGACGAGCTTCGAAGCGCTATTAAGGGCAAGCTCTGCGCTTTTACGGGCAATTCCGGAGTTGGTAAATCCAGCCTTTTGAACGCGCTTTCACCGGAGCTTAATATCAAGGTCGGCGAAGTAAGCGACAAGCTGGGGCGCGGCAGGGCCACCACCCGCCATGTTTGGCACATCCCCCTCG